>OHUF01000006.1_pt1 | contig 239072 bp, 211 predicted proteins | sample 1579131 | NCBI WGS metagenome assembly OHUF01 (sample SAMEA3879553, study PRJEB24766) | human gut metagenome | biome: human-associated habitat; feature: feces | place: USA | collected 1985/1987 | reverse complement strand
TGTACTTGTTATAATGAATCTCATAGATGCCGGTTCCAGCCAAGTTTGCAACAGTTACAGGCTCATTGTTATAAGCCATCAACGGTCTTGTGTCCCCGTTAGTCCCTATCAGTATCGGGAGTGTTGCAGTCGTACCAGCAGGGATCGCCTGACGAAGATTGACATAGAACCCTCCGACATAGTCCCTGTTGCGGAACGCATGGTTAGGAAGCTCCAAAGTCACATTTTCAGTACCGACAGTTACAGCCACCGTAGGAAGAGTATTGAAATTCGCTCTTCCTATTGACGGAAACGAGAACGGAAATCCTGTAAAAAAGTTAGGCCACATAATTACCTCCTTTCTTACCAGAATCAACCCCAGTAGTTATTACAACCGCATCCGCTACGTCCGTATGCTGAGTCACCAACATAAGCACCGAAAGCAGCCGCACGGTAAGTATCCATGTTTACACCAACAATGTTAGGGTATTGAACTGGAACTGTGTTAGGTAACTTGCATTTGATTCCATCAACATCGCTTTGCAATGCTTGCAATCCTGCTGCAAGGGGAGCAATCTGTTGACCTACCGCATTCAGGATTGTAGCATTCTGATTACGTTGGGAGATTTCAGCCGTAAGAGTTGCCTTTTCCGCAGTAAGAGATGCAATCTTATCCTGTAATGCCTGATTCTGAATTGCATCAAGTTTGGCAAGGATAGCATTCGTGTTGGCAGTAGCACCGTCACGTAATGACAATGCGTTTTGGTTTGCAGTATTAACCAATGTATTGGTCTGGTTGCACATTGCAAGCTGACTCTCATATCCTTGTGTGGTTACAAGCTGTTTCATATCGCAGCAACAGCTACAGATTTGAGATGTCAGAGCGTTGTTACCCTGCATAATTGCGGTAAGGATACTGTTGGTATTCTGTCCCATTTGGTTGCCAAGACCACAGATTGCCTGGGATACAGAGTTAATACCGGCAAGGATTTGATCGGAAGAAGTGTTCACGGCTTGTGCCAGTGATGCAATATCGACACCGTTTCGGTTAAGTGTCTGCATGATCATCTCTCTTCCTTCGTTCGCTCCTTGATTGTTATTTCCGCCAAAGCCGAAATTGCCATTTCCAAAAATAGCCGCAATCACAATAAGCGCAATGATGTCTTGAAAACCACCATTGTTACCAAAGAAACCACCGTTACCATTGCCGCCTCCAAGCAGCCCCATCAAGTATCCGGTATCAATTCCTCTGTTTTGCAAAGACGGAAGAATAGAAGCAAGCAGACCGTTGCCTGAAGCCGCTCCACCGTCTTGGTTAAAAACATACGTTCTTTCCATAGAGATTTATACTTTTTTATTACGGTCAATATCAACCGCATCACAAAAGTATATAATAGAAACTGCGTAAATCAGAGCTCATTTTCAAGCGATTTACGAATATTTTGCAAATATATTGCAATCATTTTATTTGTTGTTTTTCGACTCTCAAAAGTAGATATCAGGTAACGTACACTGGCTGATGTTTTGTGAAGCAAAGTGGCGATCTGTTCAGGGTACAGACCGAATTCAGTAAGGAAGAACACTACAATGGAGCGGGCATCAACAACTTCAGTCACTTTACTTGATGAAAGGATTAATTCTGTGGAAACTTCAGTTTCTTTTCCTACAAGGTTCAATATTTCGGCAAAAATCTCTGACTTACACATGGTAATTAATTTTTTTGTTGTACTTTTGCCCTTGCCAATCAGTACATACACCAAAAGAACAAAAGCATACTTCGGAATGTTAAGGATATTATACCCCCTGACACAACCGATGTATGCTTTGGTGTATTAAAGTATTGATTGGCGTCAACTTTAATGTGTCGGGGGTTCTTTTTACTCTACCCCCAAAAGAGCTACATTTGTTATGATAACCGGCCTTCTACTTACCGGATAAACTTAGTGCTTAGTATTAATTAATGTATCATTTTAGCCTCCTTTCTTTTAAAACATTTTTCCATTGGAAATTGTTATGTAAGTAAAACTTAAACTTTTCATACCGGAAACGGTCTGTGAAGATAGTAGTTCCGGTAATTTACCACATAAACAAGTTATAACTAACTCCGGCACCGAAGTACCAACCTCCCGGATAACTATATCCTGCCTGCAAGCCCAATCCCCAGCGTTTCTTCTGTAAAGGTGAAAGAGTAATAATTTCCTTGTCTCTGTACACCTCCATAAAATCAAGGCTGGGATTATATCCACTGACTACCGCCCGGTAATCATCGGTCTTATACTCCTTGCTTGTTATCGGTATCAGTGCCGGAATAGAATCTCCTTCTACGATTCTGTCAGTCGTTGTATCTATCAGAATAGGTAGATATACCGTATCGGTACGTTTCATATTTTCTTTTACCGGCTTAGGGATTGTGTCTCTTACTGTGTCCCGGATATGTACGGTATCTCCTTTAATGTACACAGTTGAAGGCTCGTGCGGATTACAACGCATCCACACGAGAACACCTATAAGCAGGCAGACTAATATCCAAGGGAGGGACTTCATAGGATACTTTCGTTCGAGGTCCATTCCGGACTAGACAACAAAACATTTAAATCCTCTCCTTCATAGGTAGGATAAGGAAAAGACAGCTCTTCCGCTCCGTCATCAGCAATAGTCTTAATCATCTTATGAGGAAATAACGCAGCATAGTGCTGGCATTTCATCAAGGTTTCACTCTCATTTACGCTCTTGCGAGGAACAAGGTTACGCTTGTCTATCTCCTCCTGAGGGACATCTTGCAAGTCAATTGTTGGGAATACAATGTATTTCATAATTCTTACTTATTAAAGATTACCTAAAATAAATGATGACATTTTCTCTGCCAACCTGTCAAACCCAAATCTAGGATGCGTTAAATCTGTTGGAAGACAGAACTCATGGAAATTATACTTATTCCACCCCATATCGTTATACAAGTCACAAGTCGGTATATGATTATATTTGCCTATTGCTTTGATTTCCTCTACATATTGAGGTAACAACACCCCTTTGGAATTATTGACATAGTCATCACTCCAAGTTGAATCGTCATTAGGATCATATTTTCTGATAATTGGAGTATATAGATAAATTTTAATTTTAGGATTTGATTCTAAAATCGTTTTTATCATATAATTGATTGCGCCTCTTATATTAGATGTATCTAAGCTAGCATTGTCCCCGTCAGTTAAATCAATACCGCTAGAACAATCGTTTGTACCGCCAAAGATTGTAACAATGTCTACATCTGTTATACTTATTTTTGATAACTCCTGAAGCATTTCCAAAACATACGAGTCACCACTACCATGTGCTATTTTATATTGCATTCCTTCAATCGGGATACTCATGTCACCTTTGCAGAAAGATTCCACAATTGTAACAATTTGGACCGCATCACTGGCAGTAGTATCATCAACAACCGAATCTACATTTTTATATCTTGTGAGTTTTGAGCCTCCAATTGCCGCACGATAAACTTTCGCACCCGTTAACTTGCTGAAATATTCCACAATACCATTCCCTCTTACATCGGATGTATTAGGTAATTGTGTTATTGAGTCCCCAAACATTACAACCTTCTTTTCTAATAAAGGTCTTGCATATCTTATCTGTTCTTCATAAATACTTTCGTTAAAGCATTTTACTACGAAACAAGTTCCATCTTGCGGATAAATTGCTGTTCCATAAGAGTCTGCCGCATACAATCGTAATACAGGATACGCACTTTTATCGATTGTTATTTCATAGTCTTTGCCAAAATAACAATATCCCATTAGAGTGGACTGAACTCCCTCAACATCATATTGATGAACTAAATATTTATCAGTATTCCCGATTATTTTTGATACGTTCAACGTAAATTTATCTGCTGGCGTATCAAATCTATACTCGAAAGAAACACCGTCTTTGTTTGCTTTGAATGTATCATTTAGCAATGTACCGTCCAAGTATTTAACTACGACATTTTTCACATCGTCAGAATACTTCGTTACTAAATCCTTCAATTTGGATATATCTTTTTCGTGTTTTTCTATTGATCTATCTACTTTAGCTTGAACCACGATATTGCCACTTTCTTTTGCTGATGAATAGTAAAATCCAATCGCTTCAATATCTTTATCCAATACAACTCTCTTTTCTATATTGGGATATATTATATCCAGATCAATGTACTCAGACGCACCTATCGGTAGAGCTAACACCTTTAAATAATCCACTATGGAGGTATCCTTCAAAAACAAAGATACCTCCTCATCTTTATACATGATTTCCTTGATAGAATTTTGGTCATTATATCCAATTATGGTAGTATTAATACTTTGTCCTAAATTTGTGGGTATAATTTTGCTGACATCTATCCCCTTTACCTCTTTTATTTCCACCGATAACTCCTCAAAGTTCCTATCTATCCCTTGCGCAATGACTCCCCACTTTTGTTCGGAGTCTTTTGCTATGTCAAATATCTTTTCCATAACTTATTCGTTTTTAATTAATGTTTCATTTGAAATTAAAGTCTCGTTGTCTAACATTGTCAAGTAGCTGGAGATAACTATGTTGATCTTCTGTGGAGACTTGGTGATCTTTCCGGTTACTTCATAGATACCGTTGTCTCCAGATATGGATATGTCGCTAATGGCGTTAGATGATATACCGACCAGCTTATCAGAGGAATTTGACAATGTTATGGTGATAGTGACCGTACTACCCTCAGCAACGTATTCCCCCGGATTAACCGAGTAGGATATCGACGAATAAGGGATGTTGCTCTTCACTATTGGTCTAAACTCCACCATGCCCGGATACAGAGTGCCTAGTTTGTGCTTCTTTAGCTGGCGCTCGATTAAGAATTTACTCATAGAGTAATGAAAAAGCATAAAGGAATACAGCGCTAAAGCGGAATAACCGTTATTGATACCATACCTAGCGATTGTTAATCCTGTGCCTAAACTAGTAGAAGAACCTTTATTAATAACTGTATCTTTATACTGATATGTTGACTGATAACAAATCTCTCTTTCCTTATTGATAGATATAGCAGTATTAGCTAGATAGGAATAGGTAGATTCATTTGCGTTAACGCTTCTATGTTCTACTAAGAAGGGAGTATTAGCATTTTCACCAGCAGCATCACTTGTAGCTGTAAACTGAGGAGTACTTACTATTGGATATGCTCTATCAATAACCACAGTGTAATCCTTCAATCCCAAGTCACCTACAAACTGACCATAGTCATCTACTCCGTCAAAGCAAAGAGCACCTGCGAAGTCGGGAATTTGCTCAATAACTAATCCTGTCCAATCTAAGCTAGTGTCATTAACTTTAAACCCGTGACCATTACTACTCGCTCCTGAGGGCGGTAATGTATGTATTCCGTCCTTATCTAATCGAAAGTTTTTTAATGAACCATTGTCGTAATACCCATAGTCTACATAACCATTAGAATTAATACCAGATACTTTTATCTTAAAACTAGGTAATTCAGTTACATACCACATTAACCAAGTTCTTTTTAAACTACCATTAACGGTAAAACTATAACTATTATAGCTTATTTTAGATTCGGCATCTTTTGACCAAATACCAAAATTAGTAACATATTTACCAATCCCACTTCCCGGATTCCAACCAATATTGAACAACTGCAAGTCTCGGCTATTACCACTATAATCAATCAACTTATCACCAAACTGTGTATGATTATCATTAGTAAGACCTTGCTTCTTGACATCATAGTAAATATCAGGTTTAACATACTTGTCCAAGTTGAAGTAGGCGATTACTTGATTAATTTCGTCAGTGGTCAATACTCGTTTGGCGATGAAAGTCCAGTACCAGGCAACAGAGGAAGTGTACCATATCCCTTGATTATTAAATCCTTCAACAGAAAAATAATCTAATCCCGTAGATTCTAACAAACTGTTAGCTATATAATCATTTTTATCTCCCAGTATGGTGTTTACATTAGATATCTGACCGTTTCTTATATCGGTTGAAGTATAGCCGTATATTCCAGTTTTCCCGGTTTTCCCTTTTTCTATCTTAGATTCCAAATAAGAAGTAGGGGTAAATAACCAGTTATTTCTATTAACAGGATCGGATGTATCACTAATTTGACACATCATGGACACCACCGTTAACTCATTGCTTCCGCCCAGCATCTCGGATACAGGATTCTGACTGACAATCATGTCGTTGACTCCGTCAGTAACAAAGGCGCCTTCATATTCTGGAAGAACTTCAATAGTTATATCACAATCGAATTCTGTAACTTCCTCTGATATAGGACTAATAAACATTCCTATCCAAACATTAGTAGTTGAATCTAATAATGCGTCTGTTGGAACAAACGATTTAGCTAATTTATGAGTACCATTACTTAAAAATATTGATGTTTCCCTTGTTGCATCTTTCGTAGCTAAATATTTGTAAACAAATTTACTATTTCCTTCAAGACCTTTAACAGTAACTCTAAAAGCGGGTATTTCTTTTATATTAGTTAGCACTCCATTTTCTTTCACATAACTATATAACAGACCTCTATTTGCAAGTCTGACATGAGTTATATGAATCGTAGTACTAGTAGTATCAGAAGTATAATTTGCTGTACCTGAAAGATGTTCCCAAGTCTTATTATCACCGAACACTACTGGATAACCATTACAACCTGACATACCCTCATACGCAGCATTAAGTATCTCAAAATCACCTCCCCTGCCAGGAAGTTTGTTCTTGATGATATTGCGGTCGGGATCAGTGTTGCTCTTGCCGTCAGCTATCCATACACCTGCCAAGGCAGACAATACATCGGGAGAGATGTAGGGACGGTCGGTAGCGGAAGAGCCAACGGAAGTTGAACCGATTCGATTCAAGCCGATACGGTTCAACCCTATTGTATTTAATGACAACTTGTTAAGCTTCATTGCCGGATTCGGTTAATATTCCACTTGTTACCTCGGTATAGCTTTCGATGCGAATCACCTTCGGATAAACCAGGGCGTCAAAATCATAATCAAACACCTTACCGGAATCATCTTGTATATACCCCGGAAGAAGCACGGGATCAAAACCTCGGGCATCGGCCGTTCTATCATCCATTGTCTCTATTTCATCGCCTGTCTTCTGATAGATTCTGATCCCCGAACCGGAAGCACGATTAAAATGAATATTGAAATTGCTGTTAACTACTACTTCTGCTGCGTAAAGATCTAAATTTTCTATTTTAGTAAATTGTAAATCTGCCATGACTGTTCCTCCTATAATTTATAATTTTAAAACCTGCTTTTTCACGTTACAGCTATCATAGCTAACGTGGACCCATGAGAAATTCTTCTCGTCTATTAGCTGTGTAAAAGGAAGGTCAAGCTCCTGTATGAGATTGAACAGCCTTTTGTTTTCCTCTTTTGTATTCGGGGTACCAACTATATCAGCAGCCATTCCTTTCATATGTTCACTGGTCTTACTTCCTCCTACGGCCTTATTCAAGACCTCACAACGATACCCACTCGTTACAGTGACAGGCTTACCATAGGCTTCACGGAGAGGATCAAGAACATTGTCTATTAAACCATTCACATTACATATTAATGATTTTGGCAGACGATTGTCAATGCCGCACCTATCCGCCGTTTCACTCTTTACCATTTCGGCTATCGTGAAATACTTTCCCATATATCTTTCCTCCTATAAAATTAATGTGCTTACTCTACTATAACCCAATCATTTGCAAGCATATCAGTTTGGGAGGCAAGCCAACCATTAACAACAGTTCCATCAGCAGCTTTCATACATAAGTATGCGGTAAACTTGATTTTATCAGTTTCCGAATCTCCATGATTGTCGGCAACCCATTTTTTGAATGATTCAGGAAGTGATTTAACCTGATTTACAATCATATCAGTAGACAAACTATCTTCCGGGCGCATAAATATAAACATCCCCTTACCGTTCCATCCTTTACGAGCAACAAGATGCCCCCGTTTGAGGGATTCAAGTGCTTGCCCAAATGTTCCCGTTTCTTCTCCCAACAATTCGCCTTCCATTGCGCCTAAAATGTAAGCTGTTTGGATAAGCCCCTCACACTCTTTTGCTTCTTTATTACACGATACTACGTTTGCTGCATATTCGGCAGACCTTTCATCTAATGTTTTCATTTTAATTTATAAGATTAATGTTAATACTACAACCTGGATCACCTGACCAATAACTCCTCCTATTAATGTAGCAGCAATATCAAGCCAATCCCATTTATTCCCGTATGCGCGGTCTTTAAATTCCATGCCGGCAGCCAGCCCCGCGACAAACAAGATCGTCAGAAGTACACCTGCCGGAATAGCGTAGAGCAAGTGCTTCATACGGTTACTTTCCCTTATCCAGCTCATCATTCTTTGTTTCTTTATTGTTCAGTCTATCAACTAAACTGTTAAACTTACCGTTAACATAGATGCCAATCCCAAATATACTACCAGCATATATCAGGCATTGAGCAAAAAACCATAATACGCTATCATGGATCTGTCCTAACGGCTCTACAACAAAACCCGCAACGGATAGTCCGACTCCTGCAAACAACATTCCTACTGCGGTCCATACCTGTATATCTTCTTTTGTATTCTTTTTCATATCAAGCAAGTCAGATAAACAGTTAACAACGAAACTATCTCAATCCAGAACATAGGTTTCCTTTTGACAAGAGTCACAATGAAGTTACCCGTCCAGTTCTCACTTATCGCAATAGCCAGATATGCAATGAATCCCACCCATAAGAAGAGCCAATACCAGGCATTACAACCTACCCATATTTGGGAGAATATTAAAGACATAGCAGCACCGATACAGTGGGCGGTTTTCTGGCTTCCTTTGAAATTGGGAGACACACCCAATACAATCATCCCGACAACCGAAAGGAATACAAGAAACTGGCTGTTCTCGGAACTGGCTTCCAATGCGGCTGGAAGAAGCAATGCGCCGGAACCGACCATGCAAAGAGTAAACCAAAACTTATGCGTCAGGGCGTAGTAGGTATCACTAATTGAATAAGGGATTTCTTTACCCTTCTTTATCATCGCGAAGACATACCCAGCGATGAGGATGAATGACATTAATACTAGTAGAATCATAGGTTTATCTGTTTTTTTAAGTTATTGATTTACTTTTGAAAGTGCTTCGTTGACAGCCATTCGATCAATTACACGAGTAAATAGCTGTGTATACTTTTTTAGAGATTCCGCTTGTTCAGGCGATATATCAACTTCTCCTTCTCGGTGTATATCTTGTGCAAGATTAAATTCTCCAAGATCACCTGTATTTTGAAAAATCGCATTTCCAAATGATTTAGATACATCGATGGTACTCTTATTCCCTTCGAGATCCACTAGTTCAATTTTTCTAAAATCTATTTTCATTGTTACAATTATCTATCAAGAAACAGGTTATTAACGTAATATGGTGGGGAAGTCTTAGCAATATCAGCTGTCACAAATATTGCGTACTTCCAAGGTTCAATAGTATAAGTTAGAGAATTAGGCTGATTATATACCACTCTTTTAGGATAATCAGAACTATTAACGACCGTTATTTTTTTGAACGTTGCAGAATCGCAAATACGCAAAACATAATTTCCATTTCCTTCCATAACAATGCAATCTATAGGTTGTCCCGATTGAGGATATCTATCTACATTATTATCTGATCCATGACCATAGATGTGAACATAAAAATTCCAATCATTATTAGCATAAACTTTAATTGTAGTCATTACCCTATGCCCGAATTCCCCTCTGCACCACAAATCAGATGTGTAAAATCTCCATGAGCGACCTTCCACAGAATTATACCCTTGTTGATATAAATCCCCAGAAATCCAAGTCTTTGAAAAATCAATATTAAACGAAGAGGAAACATTATCTCCAGAGCCTTCTGTATTAAAAGAAATCTTGCCTTGTATCTTGCCTGCATTATCAATAGCTTGTAATTCTTTGAAAGTGCCCGTTGCCCCTTTTAATTTTGTCACTTCAAGAGTATCAACGTTAATAAACTCCGTCTTTATCTTCCCAGCTTCTATGAATGTCTTTCCGCCTACGGTCATTCCACCGGTTTCAGGAAGAGATATTTTACCGTCAGATGTCAGCTCAACACCTGTAACATTATGCTTGATTGCCCCCTCCGTCATTATCCAGCCCTCTGTCTTCTCCAAATTACCCACAAATATCCCCGAAGTACCGAGCACATCAATAGTTGCATTCTGGGCGAGAAGGACGTTGGTTGCCACGTTCACAAATTCACTAAATTCTTCCCACTTCGTTGAATCGAAAGAAGAAGTAGATGTATGAGTAATCTTACAGAGTTTGTTCTGGCCGTTATAGATTACAGTATCTATAAATGCATCATTATGATAATACTCAGTATTTGGTGCCCATACCCCACGAGGGCGAAGCATAGCACCAGGTAGGCCTGTTTGTCCTTGGCTCCCAGTAATACAAACCGGATCGCTTTCCCATGTAGAATTATCCGTATAAGTGACCTTGGTCTTAGACCATAAGTATTTGCCGTTTTGCCACGTGGGAGAAGTGCTAGACCAAGAACCACCAACCAAGGAACTGGAAGAAGTCGAAAGGTAGTATAAGACATCAACAGCACTTATCCCTACGCCATCGTTCCCGCTAGGTCCCTTTCCGCCTGTCACACATACGGGGTTAGTTTCCGTATAAGAATTGTCTGTATAAGTTATAATGGAACGTGTCCAAATATATTTACCGTCCTTCCATGCCGGAACAGTAGTAGACCATGAGCCACCCGTAGTGGTACTATATGATGTAGACAAATAGTATTGCTCGGAAACACTTTTAACGCCAATTCCCGTAGCCCCCTTACCACCCGTCACACATATCGGATCGGTTGTCGTTGATGCGCTATCTGTATATGTTATTACTGACCTAGTCCAGATATATTTCCCATTTTCCCATGTCGGAGGTGTTGTACTCCAAGAGCCACCAACCAAGGAATTAGAAGAAGTAGATAGATAATACTCTTCGACAATGCTTGATACTCCCCTACCATTATCTCCAGTACTACCTTTACCCCCGGTGATACAAGCGGGATTGGTTTCAATAGACGAACCGTCTGTATAGACCACTTTGGTTTTACTCCAAATGTATTTCCCATCTACCCAAGTTGGTGAGTTCGTAGACCATGAACCACCGGAAAGGGAGGTTGAAGAACTGGAAAGATAATAAAGAACATCAACGCTCTGTACACCTTTACCGTCTTTTCCTGCTTCGCCCTTGATTTTAGACCAAGTATAATCGGCAAACACATTGCTATCTGCCTGTACAAAATCTACATATACACCCATGTATACACCGGGAGTCTCACCGTTGTTAGCTGTGAAGCTACTACCATCGTCAGAATATTTAATATGGAGATAGCTGGTTTGCCCGTTCTCTCCATCTATACCAGGTATACCCTGCTCGCCTCTTTCTCCTTGTGCACCCTTAAATCTGGACCATGTATATGATTCATATGAAGTTGGGGCCGTAGGGCTTGTAGTAACAGCCGTACCGATATAAGTATTGGGAGTATCTGTCATCGGATTACCGTTAGAGTTTGCCGAGTACTTGACATGAAAATATGAAGAAGTACCCGGAATACCCTGTGAACCCGTAGGACCCCGTTCTCCCTGTGGTCCGGTAGCTCCTTGAGGACCTTGTTCCCCTTGCTCACCCTTTATCTTAGACCATTTGTAATCAGAGAATACATTACTGTCATTTTTCTCAAAGTCGGTATACTGCCCAATCCATTCCCCTGAAGTTTCCCCATTATTGTCTGTAAACGTTTGGCCGTCATTTGAATACTTAATATGCAAGTATGAAGTCTTTCCATCTTCGCCATTAACACCGGGAATCCCTTGTTCACCTGTTGCACCCTGTAATCCTTCAAATCTGGCCCATGTATACTTGGAGGGATCATTACTATCCTCCTTAGTAAAGTCTACATAAGTACCGATGAACACATCTGGCGTTTCTGTCATTTGAGAAGCCGTAGGATTCTGGACGGGAGAATATTTTATATGAAAATATGAGGTTAGTCCGTTTTCTCCGTCTTTACCGGGAATTCCGTCCTGTCCGGCTGGGCCTTGCAAACCTTGTAATCCTTGCGGTCCACGCTCACCCTGCGGTCCTTGAGGACCTTCGGGACCGGCTGGGCCTTGTGCTCCCTGTTCCCCTTTAGAGGTATACTTCAGCCAGTCGGTAGAAGAATCTGACGGCTCTTGCATAGTCGTAGATTCAATGCAAATCCATGTACTGCCGTTATGAGTCACTTCATCGTAGTACCAATACGTACCAGACTTCCATTTACCCTTTAATACCGGAACGGGAGCCTCAGTCACACCGTCACCGGATATCTGTCTGATAGTTCCGGTCATATAGACTCTATTGAGATATGCGCTATGCCCGGACATATCAATGCCAAACAGCTTCAGGTTAGATAAGTCGCCTAACTGCATAGCTATCATGTCCTTCGTTATTTCCCAGTTATTAACGCCTTTAAGGAAGCGGATATAATTCTGTGTAGAGTAACATGACTTCTGGCGCTCAGCGTTAGTGAAATTACCGTATGCGACAAAATGCATCGCCTTACAAGGATTGAAAGTATATCCACTACGGAGGACGTATTTAAAAGAAGAGTTGTCTATCTTTTCTGTAATCCGAAAATACGCAGTTTGGAAACCGGTATCGTTATTGAATACTCCCTTACAAATATCATCAATCTCTACTTGTGATACCTCCCCGGGTTCCAGCTTTAAATGAACGGTCTTGTTCGCTGCATCCACTGATTCAATGATACCACCGCCAGGAGCATTCCATTCTTCGCCGGATACAATAGACACACGGTTATACCGCAACTCCGGTACTTCCAAGAAATCACGCAGCCGCAAAGACTTTGCGTCAATATGGCCTTCGGGAGTAATCAGCCAGCCTAGGAGGTTCTCGGCATAATCTAGAGAAGATATATTTCCTGCAATTGCTGCATTATTGGCTGTAAGTTTGTCAAATACCTCTAGGATATTGGCAGACACCTCTGTTGCAGTAACATCATCTGTTATAATACCTTCCTTCACTATAATGCCTTTCAAAAATGATATTAATCCTAAAGCTCTGTCATTCTTTGTTTTACTAATAGAATAACTAATTATTTCCTGAAGAACTCTCTTTGCGGAGAATACATTTTTATCAGAAGGAAGAGTATTGTCATTTTCTCCAATCACATACACGCTTGTTCCACCTCCTCCGGATGCAGAGCCTGAATAGGTTTGCCCTTTATATGTGAGTGACTCCAGTTTACTCTCTATCTCACCTATACGCGAATATGGAGCTGTTTCACCGACTGTATAGATCGGGTGGTCGTAAGGAATATCCAGCGGCCATTCAAAACCTATGATACGGGATTGTCGTCCTTCTGGGAAATAAGCCTTATTTATCAGGTTGACTTTAGCCCCAACTTCGTATGTACGAATATTGCCCTCATTGCAGATGAAATCAGCGTTCATCTCGCAATCGTAGGTAGACGGGTCAATCATGGATTTCTTTACGTATTCCTTTGCCTTTTTGAGTAGATTCTGTTCCGCTTCTGGTAACATCTGCTCTGAAATAAACGCTGTATCAAATCCGTAAAGGATATAAGTGTCAGATACAACAGGATAAAGAATATCATCCGGAAGATACCGGCCATAATCATCATTTCGTGTTATCTCGAATGTAGTTCCGCTATTACCGCTCTCTTTTAGAGAGATAACAAAATCAAGGCCGGCCAGTTTACCTGTCTGGAAAATTAAATGGGGTTCTTGACCATTCAACACAAAATCTTTCGTAAAGTTTTTTAGTCCATTGTCCTTAAATGTGTAAATAAGGTACTTGTTTCCTGTCTTATTTCCGTCACTGTCTTCCTCCTCCTTTTCATCACTGGTGATAGTGGATACGGAGCCGATATATTTAGGATATTCATCCTCTAATTTAACAATTTCTTCAATAGCTTCTTCTTCCGGCATTTCGACATTATTCGGATTATCATAACGCGAATCTCCGATATAGATACGTTCGCCTGTTGGACTATACCTATAAGCATCTATATAAGGAACATCTTTTGGTAACATAAGACGCTTTTGAACGACACCGTTCAGAGTAAGTTCTTTATCATCTTTACTGAAATAGTTATCAGGAATTTTACCCTTAATGATATTGTTGATAATATATTGGTTACCCATAGAAGCTGTTACCCCTTCCGGCAGACGTATGACATTGGCGTCCTCACCTGTTAGCAAGTCAGGATTATAAACGGCTGAAAAAGTCCTCCCTGAATTTGCTCCGGACAGGAAAGTTACAGAAGTGTTCGCCGATGCGGACAAACATTCAATCTTAACATTATTTTCTCCACTCCTTCCAATTGTATATACTACCGTTTTCTCTGGATGATTCAGAGAAAAGCTAAATGTAAACAAAAACTTACAATTATTAGCCTTTTCAGGAAGAAAGAAATCAGTGTCACTAAAACTAATAGTAAAACTTGAAACTGAATCATTGAAAGCTTTCTCCTGAATATCCAGTACTTTCTCCACCTCTCCTACATAATAGACTAATGATAATTTAGCCTTAAAATTTTCAATGTTTGACGTGAATCGGGTGCTAAAGTATAGTAACATTGAATTGAATGAGATATGGTACTCACTAGCAGGCATGGAAGAAGTAAATACATCCGTCATAACCTTATATTCTTCCTGTGCTCCCACCATTTCTCCCTCTTCAAATATATTCATACTGATAGGAGATATTCCAGCATGAGAAACGGAAGGAAAGAACCTTATGTTTAACGGTCTTGAGGTATCGGATATATCTCTCCCATTAACCTTCTTAACATCAAATATCAAATCTTTCCGGTAAGTAGCAGGGATGTTTCGTGTAGAACCGAAAGCGTAGATACGGTTAGCATAAGTTGTCTGACTATCGCTGCGTGTCATATTATTGACATTCACATTCTCTGTGTCCGTCAAGTCACCAGCTTTGAAATCAACAGGGGAACTGTATTCACAACGCCCGAAACAAATCTTATGATTCTCTATCCACCATTCACATCCCCACGCTTCCGCCATTTGTGTGAGCGCATCTATTAGATTTACATTGTCATACGTGACTAATTTAGCGGAATTTTCTACCGTATCATCAATTTCCCAAATGAAGTCCTTATCCCTGAATTTATAGCCAAGATATTTCAAGTTATCAAGAAATATATTCAGGTGAACATCTAAAGTGGCTGTGAGATTCCACCCAGCCTCACGGCCGGTTGTTTCAGGTGTGTAGAAGAATTTCTTATTCTTCCATTTCCAGTAATAAGCGTCAAGGCGGAGTTCGTAGTCATAGCCTCCGGTAGTGGTATTATAGGTAGGTTTATACAGGTCTACTACTTCAAATATTCCCAGCTCATTGTCTATGTAGTCCCCTAACTTGAAATAGATAGGACTGGCAAGGGAAAACTTTAGAGTTACATAATCTTCCTGCATCAAAAGGAAGTGTCTTTTCGAACCCTCATTGATAGGAGTCGAAAAGCGAATGTTGCCGGATATGTCTTTGATGTCTACTAATTCCATAACACACCAAAGTTCGGAGATAAAAATCTCAAAACATAAAATCCGGCAACCCTATAAACCACAATTTGCCTATTGTGGCAATTTTACTCTCTATTACCCGGATTCGGCTCGTTTAGCTTTACTGAGATCTTTGAAAACGTCCTTATTGTATTGATTCCAAAAGAAGCGGACCTAATATAATACAAATGATATACTTCTTCGCCTAACGCTGGGATCTTGACAGTAAATTCCCCTTTTGTTATCTCATTCAGAAATGCTTTATACTTAGCTATGTAATCAGTTGGGGAATTCCCTTGTAGGGTAAAGGTTAGTGTTAGATCCCGTTCATCAATCTTCCGATTGGCTATAATTATTTTCTTCCCGTCCTGTAAACGAGACTTATTCTCTATAATTTCTTTCATTGGAAGCGGAGCGTAGATAGCTTCAATGAACCCGTCTCCCATTCTCACGCCCCACGTCGCAAAAGCGTCTTTATTGTTAATTAATAAGTCAACCATAGATTATAATTTTGATGTATTACGTTTAACTTCTGCAATATCTGTCTCAATATTCTTCAATGACTTGTTCATGCTTGTTGTATCATCATGAATACCTGTCAACTCTTCATAAGACAGCCTTAACAAATCCCGTGTCTCACTAGCAATATCCTTTATCCCTGTAGTATTGGAAATAATAGGCAGCATATCAGCTCTCAATTCAAGAATAGACATCGTTTGAAGCTGGTTCTGATTCTTAATCTCTTCTCCGGCAATTTGCAAAGCAGTGAAACGTCCGTTAAGTTCATCTATTGAATCCTGAGAAGCAGTTGCAAAGCCTTTCTTCGACGATTCCTGAGAAGTAGCAGAAGTATCCCACCCAAATGTTTTAAACATTTCTTCTCGATCATGCATCATATCTTCTACAATCTGTTGATACTGTTCTTTGATAAGGTCTGCTTCGTTTTTAGTAATTTTACTATCACTTCTCGCTGCATCGCTCCATTGCTCATAAAGAGCATTTATACGGCCTTGATACTGACTAGCGACTAACCCAGCCATGATTGACTTACGCAGATAATCCTCAAAGTTATCACACATATCTTCAAAAGAAGTATCCATATCGGATAACTGATCAATAAACCCATTGTAGAAGGAATCAAAATCAACCCCTGTCATGGCTTGATTAAGAGCATCCCTCAGTTCATTCGCTTCATCTTTACAAGCTACGATGCTATCCAGGTTTTCACGAATTCTGGCATCAATTAAACTCCATGCTTCCGGCATTTGGGACTGAATGAGGAACAATTCATCTCCTGACAAACTATACAAGTCTGTCATGGAGCTTATTGATTTACCTAGGATGTCGCTCATCCGCTCAAAACCACCTATTGCACCAACATTTTTGTTAGAATGCCATTCTGCACTATGAGACTTCCAACTTGCACCGGCACGCCCTGAAGCTGCGGCAATCTTTTGGAGATTAATTACTTTCTTCTCGTAATTATCCATGGCTTGTGTAGCTGCTTGAACAGATGCAAATCCACCACCGAAAACTATATCTTCCTTGCTTTTGTCAATAATACGATCATAGATCTCATTTATTGCTTCAAGCTGTTCCTTTACTCCTTCATAATAAGCGGTACCGTCCGGCCCGAACAAATTACCCATTGCATTGACAAGTTGAGAGACTCCACTTACAGCACTCATGATACCTCCGGCAATATCTCCAGACATTATTTGTCCTACTCCTACTGCCGTTTGCCCAAGACCGGAAAGACCGTCAATAACGTTATTTATTTCATCGTTCAAATCTTCTCCAAATATGGAAGATATATCACTCCCAAACTGTTTGATAGCAGGAGAAAACTCTGTTATAGCTCCCCCTATAGTTGATATGCCCTGGCCGAGCTTCCTTGTATCACCATTAGCATTCTTTATATCATCGATTCCTTTTTTCATATCCGAGAAAAAGGATAACCAAGGGGATTTACCTTTAACTTCTTCTTTTAGCCTTTTTATGGCATCCGTTATATCCTTGATATTGATTGTCCCATTCTCAAGATTTGCGATATCCTTGTCTGTGAAACCTACAGATTTTAAATTGATAAGAGATACTGACTCATCCGTTCCAGACATATACTTGATTAACAATTCATACTTATCAATAATATCTTGAATAGATGATACACTCTTTTCACTTGCATCTTCAAACAAATCAGCCATGACATGAGTAGATTTCCCGAACTGTTCGTCCAGCTGAGCTATTGCTTGATTCTTCTCAGCAATTTTAGTAGCTCTTTCAGCACTATGTTCTTCCAATTTAGCTATTTCATCATCATACTTCTGAATAAGATTCTTCCGTTTCTCTTGATAATTACCAAATTGGATGAAATATTCCTGCCATGCTTTTTTATCAGCCTCTAATCTTTCATTATTAGTACTTGTTATACCTTTTTCTCTATTTCTTGCAGCATTAGAAGCCCATATTCCCAGTTGATTAGTTTGCTCATCTGTCAATCTTCCGCTTTGAGACGACTCCCAACTAGCTTTCTGTTTCTTAATGGCATCTATTTCCTTCTGGTAATCCAAATCGATTTGTTTCAACTTCCTTTCCGTACCTTCTTGCATAAGGTCGATTTCAGCTTGTTGGTTTTGACGGCGGATAGCAAGAAGTTCCTCATTGAGCCTTTCTTGTTCTTTCTTACGTTTATCTGCTTCTTTTTGAGAATTAGAAAGAGATTTATTTGTTTTAGAATCTGAATACTTATCTATTTGTTTTTGTGCTTCTTGTATTTGTTTAGTGTATTTATTCCATTCTTCTGAATTCTTTTTAGAAACATCTAAAGCATCACGAGCATCCTCTGCTTGTTTTTTTTTGTTCTCCCAATACTCCTTATTCTGAACGGCATTTAAACGGGCTTTTTGTAAATCTTCTAAAGCTGAAACAAATTGCTTTATTTCACCAACCTTAAAATCTTTACTACCACTAAACCATTCACCTTGTACATTTTCAGATAGTATTTTTTTATAAGTATCAATTGTATTTTTTAGTTCTTCATCTGATTTTGACTTAGAATCTGCAATCAATTTATTGATATAGTCAGATGCTACCTTTTGACGTGAAACTTCCCTTTCCTCCTCTAATCTTTTCAGTTTCGCTATTTCATCATCAACAGCCGACTGGTCATTAGTACGCATCCGTTCAATATACTCTTTCTGATTCTTTATGCGCTCGTCATAGCTTCGCAATTCCGTTTTGTTCTCTTCGGCTTTTCTTGTTGCATCCGTTTCTGATAATTCTTTTTTCAGAGCTATCAATTTTTTAAGATGTCCCTCTTCATCAATATACTTTTCAATAATGCTAGGATACATTTTCTTTAGAATATCAATAGCCCCCACTCTCTCCATTTCAGCCTTAGTTTCATCCTCTATGGAGGCTATCAATTCTTCGACCTTTGTTTTATGCTGTTCTTCACGTCTGACGGCAGCTTCTTTTGTCTCATTATACCGTTTCTGCATTTTCTCGACTTCCGTCTCACGTGTATAGAACTTATATAACCCATAAGTCGCAGTTCCAACAGCAGCGGCGAATAAGACATACGGATTAGCCAATGCCTTACCCGCGCCCTTAAATGTTGAGATGATATTCTTTTGAACTGTTGCAAATATCTTACCTCTTGCGGCAGCAATAGCCATAGAATTAGACAATACAATATTTGCAGCAGCAGCTAATTTCTTTTCAACTACTGCTTGTCGTAAAATCATTATATTAGCCCGTTCTAACATATTAACCACAACTATAGCCGCTTTGTATGTCCCATAGGTAGCTACTAAAGATGCAATGATTGCTCCAACCTCTTTATAGTTTTCAATAATAGATGTTACAGTCGATATTGTCATAGATGCAATTCCCTGCGTATCTTCTCCAATAGAATTCAACATAGAATCCCAAGCATCACCCAAATTAGAAATTTGACCGGACAATGTCGTAGATTGCATTTCCATCAAGTTATAGAATTTACCACCCTCATTAGTCATATTCTCTATAACCTTCTGCAATTCAGGGAAGCCGACTTTACCTTCAGTAACCATCTTTCTGATTTCTGATTCTGTTTTTCCCAGTTCTTTTGATAATTCAGCAACCAAAGGAATACCACGCCCCATGAACTGATTTACATCTTGCGTGAATAATCTTCCTTGCGACATAGACGTACCATATAGATAAACCAACTCACCAAGCGGAATAGAAAGACCAGATGCAATATTCCCCAAACGAACCAAAGTTTCATTCACTTTGTCCGCTGAAGTTCCATAAGCAAGAAGCTGTTTTGCCCCGCTTGTTACTCCTTGTAAATCAAAAGGTGTTTTTGCTGCCGTTTCCACCATTTGAGCCATTAAAGCATCGGCTTTTTCTTTACTACCCAACATAGTTTCAAAGGAGATATATGTTTTCTGGAACTCTCCACGGACATTTATCATATCGGTAACTAACCCTTTTAGTGCGGCAGTACCACCAATAACACCCAGCATCTTCGACAGAGATAAGTTGAATTGCCCTGTACCATCTAAAGCCCTACGTATATTTTCCTCATAGTTACCAATCTCCATTTTTTGGCGGGTATAAGCATCCGAATTCAACTTTAAATACCGGGTATTTTCTTGAATCTTGATATTTAGTTTCGTTCTAGCACCAGTTTCTCTCTCTTGTTGGTCTGTTACATTAGCTTGAGCGAAACGGAGTACTTTTAATTGTTCACGAGCTTCTTTTATTGACTGTACTTGAGTTTTTAATGCAACTGAAATCTGGTCGTCAGTATAGGTTTTAGGAGAACGGGGCGCTCTGCCTGTCCCTTTCTCTATCTGTTTTTGTAGTGCTTCATATTTTTTGATAAGAGAGTCTATTTCCTTTTGCTGTTTTTTTATTTGTTCAGAAGAAGCTTTTTCCTGGTCTATCCTCGCCTGTTGGGTTTGTACATATTTGTCTTTATATTTTTCCAATTTCTTTAAAGCTGATGATAATTGCTTCTCAAGAGCTTTCACAGCAGCATCACTATTTGGAACACTTGCAATCTCAATAAGAGATTTTTTTAATCTATCTATTTCTTGGCGCAGTTTTATAATGTCTTTGACATTAACATCTGCGGTAAATTTCATTCCTGCCATGTGACTTTTACGTTTTCGTTACCAAATGATTCCTTTAACTCTTTCTCCACGATTAGGCTTGCCGAATCCAGAACGTCAAACCCCTTGCTAGAAACAAAGCTCGCATACTCCATTCCATCAGCGAACACAACACCGTTTTTGGGTAGCTTCCCATATATAAGCAAGTTCTCTGTCTTGCCTTTAGCCCCCGCATGTTCGCTATCTGCCGGAACATATAGATAAACGATATTCCCATCACGAACTACAGCAGCCCCCGGAGCATTACGAAGATTCCACGTATGGTTCTGATAAGTTTTCTTGCTACTCACATTTCTTTCCTTTTGAGTGTCAACTGCATTATGCGCCGCTTCCTTCATAAGCTCATTTGCATAATCGTCCACCTCTTCAACATACTCGTCCAGGCCCGACAAATCAACCGTTACTTTCATTACTTATCAAATTTCATATTTTCACCAAAGAAATCCTTATCAGATACTTCCTTAAGCACCTCCCCATCGTATACAGCGTGCAACTTATCTTTTTGCATGATGATCAAATTGCGATATGGGATTTTATAAACTACTTCATCGTAAGAGAGATGAAGATTTTCCATGAACGACGCAATTTGCCCTAACATACAATCATTTCCTATAACTTCTGTTTTGCTGTCAGATTTGCTACGTTCTTTGCTAAATCCAACAGCATTGTAAAATTTTCTACAGAAATTAGAGAATAAGCGGCTGTAAGCCCACAGAGCACTTCTTCCAGAGTTCCCTTTGATAATTCATGTTCAAGACTATCATCCCCTTCAATAAACCAAGAAAGTGCACGAGAAGCAACGGAAATATCCTTTAACGAAGAAACAATACCCGCAATATCCTTGCTATCTTCTAGAATAGCAAGATAAGCCGAGGCGCCAGCGATTTTATGGATAGTAGGCGGGTTTACACGGTACATTTTCCCGTTTACAATTATAGGAATGAAATCTTTGCCTGTGATAGCTTCAGATACAAGTATAGCTGCTTTATTCATAATGATATTTATTAAAAGGGGGCGAGAAACACAAATCCTCACCCCTCACCACTTTACAATATAGATAATGTCTCTGACGGTTGCTTTCCTTCTTCTCCTGAAGAGCCATAGTTTACAGCACTCCCAGCGTTCACCCGCCTTGATCCAGCTGAATAACTATTTAGAGTAGCCGATTCAGAAGAAGCAATCGCCACTATTTCATCAGTTCATGCAGCATCTACCTTTTCGCCATCAAACAGATAGTCGCTCTTAACACCGGAGTTAGGATTTTCCATAGCCACCGCTGTTACACCCAGACCGATATTCTTTTCTACCGCATTACCTTTTGCGATAACAGCAGCATTGGTAAATACGATATAATTTCCTGTTTTTGTTTGGCCTACGATTGCCTTATTTACAATTCCCGGAGTGTCAGAAGAAGCCCAGCCTGCATCAGTATCAACCTTTTCACCACCTTCCAATTCTACTTTATCATCAAAAGAGAAAACGCCCATAGTGAAAGCAATTGTTTTAGCTCCTTTTTGAGTAACATCACGATAATAGATACTACCATTCAACTCGTTGATATAGTCGGTATAGGTAGGATCATCCTCCGTATACGCCCAAGTATCTTGATGAGAGTTCTCAACTTCTGTAGCAGTACCTAACCAGGTTTTAAGGCTAGTTTTAGTTACAGCAGAAGTAATAACATCACCGTACCAAATCTTTTTAATTCCTATAAACGGTTTCATATCTTTTTAATTTACGTTTAATACTTCAAATAATAATTTCACATTTACATAGTAACAACATAACTCTTTATCTTCTTCTATCCCGATAGTTTCAGAAGAATACCGGTACCATGAACCATCATATTGCCCTACAACTCCATCTTTGAACATCTCTTTCGCCTTTCTCTCCAATTCATTCAAACGAATCAAATTGGCTTTCCCCGCTCTAGATAAAGGAACACAAAGATTAACTTCAACGTATCCTCTTTCCCAATAGGTATCGGGCTGTTGAGTCTTGGGATAAACCACAATCCTTTCAGTATTTACCTTACCTTCAGGTATATTACCTCTCTGGTATACTTCGGATATCCCAAAAGCCTTGCAATCCTTAAATATTACGTTCGCGATGTCTGTTGTTGCAATCATATCCAAATATCACACCTACCTTTAAACTCTTCCGAATAGCATTCGGCATTCTTCTTCACATCTCCCTCTCCTACAATATTGCCTTCGGTGTCCATACATCTGATATGAGATCCTAAAATAATCTTTTTACCCTCATAAACCACATGGTAATTATATACCCAGCGTTCGCCATTGACAGAAACCTCTTTCTGTTGAGAGTTGTCATGGCAGAAGCAATCTGTTACATCCTGCCAAGACTCTCCACCGGTTCCCGGTATTGGTCGGTTATACTCGTCATTCTCTTCCGGAGTAATAACCTGTAATTGCAATTTATGCGGAGCAGTTTCTAGCATATCACCAAAATGTTACTTTAGGTTTATCTGTATTCAGTTCATCTTTCAGTCCATACTTATTGCATAAAAAAGAATAGTATGACTTTATCCCGGAAATATCCCAAGAAAGAGACTTTGAATGACCGTTTTCTGATACCGATTTAGAAGTAGCTCTAAGCAATAAGGAGGGAATAAATCTTGCTATCGCAACAGAGATAGACTGTAAATTGTCTTCAGTCATTTCCCCGTCAGGATCAACCCCAGAAGAAAGATTCATCTCTACCAAGTCAGCCTCCGACAATGATATGCCGAATGACTGAAACTTTTTCTTTATGTAGTCACTAATTATCATACTTACGCATTCATCGTATCCAGGTCAAAAATTACAATCTTATTGGGAGATGTAAATTCTGGAATCCATTCGGCTCCATATTCCATGAACCTGCCTTCATCCGTACGTATGTTGGAAATATACATACCACCTTCTGAACGGGTGTAAGTCTTTCCCGGAACTGGATCGGTAATTTCATACGGAGTATGCCAGCGCATCTTTCCCTGTTTAGGAGTGGTAAACAAAGAAATACGGTTATCTTTAAATACCTGTTTGAAAGTGCCGTCTGACAATTCCACCAAATCTTCGTTGATTACGATAGGCGGCAAGCCCAATCCTCTAAAGATAGTGGTTGCCATCTCACTAGACATAAGCCCGGCAGACAGTTGGACTTCTTTAGAATCAAAGCTTTGTTTGTAGAATTCTCCGAAGTCCTTTGATCCAATAATGCTATTGATAAAAGTCTTCCGGGACATTTCCATAGAAACGAACATGCCGAACTTAGTACGTAATTCAACGGTTTTCTCCATAAGATAACGAACAAAATTCAGTTTGTCTGAAACTTGCGGAGTGATACGATGAACCGGAAGTTCCATTTCAAGCAATTCAATTCCTTGCGGATTATCGTCTACTTTTACCGATGCTTTACCATCAGAACGAAGATCACCGTCCACAATATCCATACGTTTGTGTGGAGCAAGCAATACCTGACGCATATCATCTACAATATAGTTGATAATATCGTCCAGTGCAGCCCGTTGATCTGGTGTCTTCGCCTGATTGAACTTATTGATTAGTTCTTGAAGCATATCGAGTCTATCGTTGTCCATCTGGTATCTATCCCCCATATAGGCAACTTCGCCATATCCAGAACCCAAAGATTTACGCTCTCTTAACGGCTTGTTAGAGTTACGGTCAATTACAGAACCGGCAACAACACCCGTTACTGTTCCCAAATATGTTTTGAACACACGGGATTTCGTTTCCTCAAAATCGAGGTGCTTTTTCCAAAAGATTTGATCCAGTCTTAGAGCCTGCACACGGTCGATAACCGCTTTCACCACTCCCGGATCATTCAGTAATGTTTGAATAGTCAAATACATAGTTCCTCCTTTCTTTAATAAGTGAACATGAATCTGTCACCCAAAGTCTCCTTATCCTTATCGGAGATAGGAACAATGAGTCTTGTCGGTCTGATCTCGTACGCTTGACCTATAGCGGTAACAGTTGCACCCGCTTCTACTTTAGTCCATGCATAATTTAAAGCTGTTGCTGTTGCTTTTGCCGTTTTACCGGCTGCGGCAGTAGCTTCAAACAATACCGCATCCTTTTCTGCGGCAAGCGTTGGCGAAGCGGCCAGAGTAACGGTATCATATTCCGCATTACTTTTGTCGATAGCTTCAATTGTACCACCATTTGTACCATTACCAATATGCATACCGACGTACGCAAGAGAATTTTTCTTGATCTTCAACGAAGTAGAACCGGCAGTGATCTTCTCGGCTACTTCAACGTTCAAAACAGCTTTTGCCGTTCGTTTCACAAAATCAAGAACCAAAGGGGTAAGAGGCGGGATCTGCGCAACCCCTGTCAAATTCGAAATATCCAGATTGAAACCACCGGAATATCTATAAACCGTTTCAAAACGGCACATTTCCGGCATTTGTCTCTCAATCGGATTTAAATCATACTTAAAACCTGCTGGCATAATTAATCCTGTTTAGAGTTTTTAATTTCTTCAGTTCCCTTGTTTATCAGGGCGGCAATGTCATTTGAATTGTTTTGCTCATTGCTTCCCAATTCGGGAGTTCTCACATCTTGAAATCCTGCGTTGGCAAACGTCTGCTTTGCATCCTTGAAATAGTTATCCAAGTTTACATCTTCGGGAATATTCAACATAGGAACAAGGTTTTCGGGAATACCATACTCCTTCGCTTTACCTATGATTTGCTCTTGACGAGTGGCTTGTGCCTTCTCTGTTTCAAATTGAGTAAGCTTATCAGAAAGAGGTTTAACGGCTGCATTAACTGCGTTCGCAATGATGGTCGCTATATCATCTTTCTCTTCTTCCGGCTTCGGTTTTGGGTTAGGATTGGGATTCTCGATTTTATTTTTCAATTCGTCCAATTGTTTTTGTAGACCCGATTTTTCGTTTCTAACAGTATCAATGTCTCCTTGAAAAGCCTTCAGAAGTCCTTCGACCCCACTAATAGCAGTTTCTATTTGACTTTCTTCAGTTACGGTTTTAGACAAGTAGTCAGCCACCCCGTCAAACGCTTTATCACCAAACCCAAAGGTTTTATACTTCGTTTTTAGCGCTACTAAGATTTTTCCTTTCATACTGTATGAATTAGTTTTGATTTTCAACAGCATAAAGTTACACTCAAAGAAGAAAGCTATAAAATTATTATATGAGGGATAAACCACAATTGAGCAATTGTGGGAAATTAGTTGTTATACATTGGATTTTTAGGCCAGAAAGGGGTATTTTATAAGATAAAACGGCAAAAGAAAAGCGGAGGTTAGTCCGCTTCTATTTTGATTCCATATCCATTATGACATCTTTTATGGCTTTTACATATTCTAAATGAATACTTCTTGATATCAAATGGATATAAATATGTCTGTCTGCCTTAATCTCAATAGGTGTGTTTATTATATCGGTAATTCCATTTGACAACATATATTTATCAAACATTCTTGAGAACAAATTGCTTCTGAATTTTTGTGGAGTTACTCCTTTATCCCTTCTTAAAATGTCGTGTATGTCATCACAGTAGAAATATAATATCAAGTTCTCATTATCATTGAAAATTTCACCTATAACATTTGATATTTTTAGAAGTACTCCAATATCAGTGGGATTATCACCTTTTACTCTCTCAAGTGTGACATCTGCAATTTAAATACTATCTCCAAATATTTCCCGCACCTCACACGGGATTATATCCAAATTAAATGGAGATAATATTATCCGATACTCATCTTCTGATTTAGAATTGATAGAAACGGAAATATCCATTCAGGGAAGATTATACGTTGATTTTAATGGTACAGTTCTTTTTATTGCGTAATTTCTCCTGTTGAGACATTTTTCTATCTCTCAACTTATTTACAAAGTCCAATAGTGCTTTTGAGGGATTTTCTATAACAAATACCTCTTGTGTGTAAGATGAGGGTTTCATATTCAATTCTCCTTTGTTTTTTATAAAATAACAGTACTACTGCTATCTTTGTTCGTAACGTATCAAAGATACATTACTTTAATGTCGCAAATATAAATAATACAAATCAAGATTGATTGATTGATTGAACAATTAACTATATCTGTTATTGGTTTTTAACGGTTTTAACTTTTTAGAAACAAAAACCGCCCTTCGCAAGAGGGGCGGGAATGAGTTACAATGTTGACTCCGAGAAATCCAGTTCGTACACGATCTTTCCACTCTCGTCCCTACTGAATACTCCCACACAGATAAGTTCAGGGAATCCGGGACCTGGTATTGTAGAAAAAATTACGGATATTGCATCTCCCTCGGCAATATCCAGCGTTTTCACTAGCTTTTCGGCTTCTTGCTCACATAAATTTGCAAGTTTCTCCATGCTGTCCGTGTTCTTGCCACAGCTGACGGATAATCTGGAGGCGTAATTGGATGTTTTCATGATTATATTTTATTTGAGGGTTAGGATTCAGAGTTAAGCAGAGAGCCTGTAGCCTTATTCAATACCAGATGATATTTCTTTTTCTCTCCCGCCTTAGTGGTGGCGTCAACGTCTACTATTACGTTGTCTCCTTCCAATGAATATGAGGTCTTGTCTACTCTTATTTCTTCATCGGTAAATGTAGTCTGCCAGACAAAAGATTCTAAGTATCTATATTTTGATATATCCACACAATTTACAGTATTGCCTGCTATATAAACCATATTCTTTACAGATAAAGATATGTAATTGCTTCTTTCTATATACCCAATCCAATTTTGAACATCTGGACTATTATTACCATATATATTTTTCAAATCTTTATCTAATATAGCTATATCATATAAGCTAGTTCTACTCGTTGTGTAAATAGCAATATACTCTCCATACCAATCTACCATTTTTTCCGGATAAAAAAATACTTCGTTATAATCACCATAATACACTTTATCAAAAAATTCTTTCTTAACCACTTTTCCACCCTTTGTCTTTAATATAAATTTATGTGGATGAGCGATTAAGTCACCATATAAACTGACCAATATGTAGAGATAATCATCCTTTTTCAAAGTACTTTGTATATAGCAGCCTCTAACAGGATACTCTTTTGTTTCCCCAAACCCTAAGTCCTCAATATACCCTTCCGCCTTATCATTGATAGTAAAAGCCTTGTTGCCTGATTCGTCAATAGCCTCTATATAATAATCTCCTTCAAAAATATAAGATTGTAGTTTAATATCACCTACTTGAACCGTACTATTGATACTATATTTGGGAGGTTCAGGTTCATCTATTACATCTTCACTAGAACTACAGCCTGCTAATAGTAATATTGCTACTAAAGGGAATAAAATTTTCTTCATATTGTGTGTACTTTATGTGTTTATTTAATAAGTTCTCCTGTCTCCTTGTCAAATTCAAAATTTAAGACCTCTTTTTTCCCCGTTATGTATGTGATATTTACATTAACAAGAACTGTATTATTCGAAGAATAAGAGGCGCCTTGACAGCTTGCAACAAAATCTTCACCTACTAGGTCTATTGGATATGACCATAATGGAGATGTATTGCGTATGTCATAGAAACAGATTGTGTAATGATGTTTAAGAACTTCTTCTAAAGAAACGCAATGTGTCATATCTAAAACTATTCCGTTAGGAGAATACTTGCTTATAAGATTCAATTCATTATCATACACATGTCCTTCCGAAGCAGTTGCTTCTGGATACACTTGGTACTTTTCAGATAATACTATACTATTCTTAAACCAAAATGCCATATTCGTAGGCAAGTAGGAACTAGTATTCAATGTTACTGCATGAACCTTGCCATTCTCGTAAGAATATAACTTTCTAATTCCCCAAAAACTCAAAATATCAGATTGGTCTCTTAAATCTGCTAATAGATAATATGTATTTTCATATTGAAGAATATCAAAAATTTTAATATATGAAGCGATAACATCTTTTTTATTTCCATATCCCAAATCTATATCCAACTTAGTCCCTTTTCCTATTTCTTCGGACACTTCAAAAAGGAATTCATTATCTTTACTAACCTTTATGGTGTAGTTTTCTTCATTAAAATCAATATTACAGCTAAAACCATTAACTAAAAATGCATTATTATCACCGGATTCCGTATTTTCCTCATTATTTTGCTCTGGAACAGGATCACTTCCTTCGCTGCATCCTATAAGAAGTAGCAAGGCAAATATTAGAAATATTCTATTCATATTTTGTGTGTATTATGGTTGTACGGAGGCAAAATAACATACAAACACACACAAATGCAAATAATTCCTTATTTTTCTTTGTTTTTGGGTGTTTTTTCTAGCATTAAATAAAAAGTAGGAGGAAATTAAACGCCCGCACAGGTTAGCAAATCATGCACGGGCGTTCTCTTTATTTCTTCTCTGGCTTAATAAACCCGATCGGGTTACGTGGCTTATTCTCTATCTTCTTTTGCGCCTGAAGCTCGGCTAAGGTCTGGTTGATTAGTTCTAATTGCATCCGGGTATCGTCGTTGATGTCGTTATAGTCGGCAAATACTTCCTCTATGTATTCCTTTAGCTCTTTGACTTCTTTCTCAATGTTACCTAACCGGTCTACGGGTGGATTCGCCAGCATTTGCCGAACAGCAACAAAGGCACGCATGATATTGATATTTACCTGTATGGCTATATCTGAATTAAGAACACCGGAAAGCATAGCTAAACCCTGTTCCGTAAATGCATAAGGAAGTTTGCGAGTACCACCCCAACTTGATATCACAAATTGTGATTTCAAGATAGCCCACTCATCCGAAGTTAATTGAAACATGAAATCAGAAGGAAACCTTTTCATATTTCGTTTTACCGCCTGATTGAGCACACGGGTTTCTACTTGGTACAATGCTGCCAAATCAAAATCAAGCATTACTCTTTGCTCTCTTATCTCGTATATCTTGCTCTGGATTAACTCTAGCTGGTTCATGGCTATTCTACTTTAATATTAATATCCTTTCCACAGTGAGGGCAAGTGAGAGAGAGACCGTCTTTCTTTGGTTGTACTTCTTCCGGAGAAGCAAAGAGTTGCCACGTTTCAACACCCAAAACAGATGCAAATTTTTTAATCGTTTCCAATGTCGGGTTTTTCATCAATCCATTAAGATTTTGTTTCTTGATACCCAATAAATCAGATAAAGCCGTCTTAGTTAACCCTTTTTCTTTTAGTAATGCTTCAATATTATCCATATTTATAAATTTTAATGTTACAAAATTACTCATTATTGAATTAGTAATGCTATTCGTATTACTAATTAATGTTAAGATAAATATAAAACATTACTCTGTTCTTGTTTTGTAATGCATAAAACATTACCTTTGTAACATCAAAAAGGAAATAAAGTAATAACAACTAAAAAATAAAGATTATGGCAACAAAGAAAATGCTTGAAAACAATTTATCAAAAATAGCAGGTATAAACGTTGAAATAACATTTGCTCGCACAAATATGATAACAATAGCGTGGGACAATAAAGATGATAAAGTATTCAACCGTTTACAAACATACTTTAAAGGTAAGTTATTCGGTTATGAATACGATGAAGAGTGTGATATGTCAGTTTGTTGTTTGAATATATAAGTTTAACCAGCAGGGCGAAAGCCCTGCATAACCGTTAAAATATACGATTATGATAGAAATGACAATCATCGTTTTAAGCCTGCTTGCCGGATATAAGATGTTCGGTGACGACAACGACAGGTTTTTCATGTGCTAAGCAAGAGCGACACGATAGTATCAACACATTAAATAGAAACATTATGGAAACAAAAAGTTTGGAATTATGGTCTACCGATAGGATTGATTTGGTAGAAGCGAAAAACGGTCAAGCTGTGACCTCTTCTTTGGTGGTTGCGGATTACTTTAGGAAGGCGCACAAAGATGTACTTAGAGCGATTAAAATGCTGGATTGTAGTGTATTATTTAACCAGCGCAATTTTGCGCCCGTTGAATATAGAGATAAAAAGGGGGAAAATAGACCCATGTACTACATGACCCGTGACGGCTTTACTTTTTTAGCTATGGGCTTCACCGGAAAGGTAGCCGCCCAGTTCAAGGAAGCCTACATCAACGCCTTCAACGAAATGGAAGAGAAACTCCGATCCGAGCGTTGCACCAAGTACGCAGAACGCATCGTCAAAAAGCAAATCAAGGAATTCAACCAATCATTGCAACAAACGCTCGCTAGCGGCCGCAATAAACACGGAAGTATCTACGGTGGAATGATACCCTATGGAAAGGAAGAAGTGGTATATAATCCAAAAGAAAGCATGGAATCCAATTTAAAGCGGATATTCGGGCAAGTACGTGAGATGTGCAAGGACGGATTCCTAATGTCCGCACTCGCTGTTGAGACAAACAAGGTATTACAAGAGTTTATAAATAAAGGGTAAGTCAGGGGACTTCGGTTCCGGCACATTAGTTGACGCCAATCAGCGGGAAAGGGTAGCTTCAGGGCTGCCCTTTCTTTATGTACGGACAAATCAAATAATATACTTTTTGTGTTCAATCAGTGCATTTGCGACAGTACGTGAAGCTCTTCTGCTAGTTATCTCACAATCCGCATTTCCCTGAATATCTTTTCTTTCTATTTCGTCAGAAGCGAGAGCTTCAATTAGACCGACTGCTGCAAGCTCAACCTTACTCATGTTATCACGTATGCTTTGATTTTTAGAAAGCCCTTTCTTTGCCCGGATCACATTAGTAGTTCCTCCATAAAGAGGTTCATATATGGCATTGGTACAATTACGAAATCCATCCCCGGATACGCCATGAGCCGCCAATGTTCTTGTGAACATATTCCTGGTTCCGATAGATTTTAGGCGTTCAGCAGTCCAATCAGCAGACTTTCCTCTCTTTTCATACGCTTTTATGTATCGTTGGCCTATTAGGTCTGGATTCTTTTCTTCTTCGATATGCTGAAAGAAAACTTCATTGACCAATACGTGGAGTGCAGGGTCTAAATACTTAGCATAAGCAAGTGATATTTGTCTGTGCGCATACGAACCTCCTGATTTCCCGCGCTTTGACTTTATAATATGGTTCTGACACACATTTAAAATACCGCTTACAGTTTCAATCAACTGTTGAGTTACTTCTTGTCTTAACCATTGAGCAGGTTCTTTACCTTGTGGACTACCTGCAATTTTCCAAAGATCAGTTAAAGATAATAAATCTCCATCTCTACCAATATTTTCTAAAATATTAGCATCATACTTTTTAATTTCTGCTTTCTTTTTCATAGATTTGCATTATTAAATAGTTAATACTATCCCCATTAGCGGCTCGGACACTTCCGCTTTTGGGGATTTTAATTTGTCCGACTTTGTAGCAAGCGAGGATTCGAACCTCTTCACGCCTTACCGACCTGCTGAACCTGCCACGCTTGGCATATAAAAAAAGCGCCAAAGGCAAGCTCCTCACTTCTCACCGATGGCGTTATATCTTTCAGCCGTGAGGATAGCCGTATTATTTTCTATGCACAAATTTATTTCATATCCAATTATAAGCCTAAAATTTTCACTTCTGGAAAACCACAATAAGCGAATTGTGGTTTATTTGTCTTTTGGGACTAAAACCGACTTATGCACTAGTAAACTTATAGCAACTCACTATTTTATTCTATATTTCCTACACTTTTTGTATAGCCCCCGTATTTTTTCTGACTACACACTCTCATTTCTGTTCTTTTTGACTGATTCAGAAGATATAGAAACCTCACTCTTTTCTTCCTCCTCAATCTCTTTCAGGACTTCATCCACCCTTTCGGCATTACCGGCAAACAAAATTCCCTCTCTCCGGGACCATACTTTACCTTCTATTGCACTAACTGCCGTTGCTACTCGTTCGTCAATATCATCAATCATGTACGGAACCAAATCCACGTCAATATCAATAGTCTGGGAAGCCTTGTCAAATTCAGAAGGGTTAATATCCGCCAAAGCTGATACCAGGAAGTTTACCCTCCGTTGAAAGAACTCTCCAATCACTTCCGCATGATTAGATACTGCCATGTGAGCACCCATAAAAATATACCTAAACGCTTTCCCTGAAATGGCATTTCCAAGACCTTTCAACTCTTGCGGTGATATACGTGGAGTATTCGTCAGATCGTACGCCCTGTTAGTAAGCCCTTCAAGTTCCAATTTAACCGTATCAGGAACCTGATTCCAGGTCAGATATTGAGCGTTCGCCTTATCTCCGGTCAATTGTATGATCCTGTTTCGTTTCTTTCCTGTAAAGCCTGACACATTCCCAAAGAGCATTAAATACGGGAAGAAGTGGTAGTCTATACAATCGGCATAACTTGATAATATCTTCTCAATGCGTACCCGTATGGTCTTTATCTTATGGCAATAAGTCTCCGGACGATAACCATATAAAACAGGTAGCTTTTTGAACCCGTGCCTGAAAGACTTCTCTTCTACCGCTTCCCACCCATTCGTATTTTCCCACTGGTAAACATGGGTAGCAGTAACAGTTTGAAAGCATACTATTTCTACATCGTCCAGATCTTTCTTTTTATATTCACGTGAGAAAGCAACCAAATCTCCGGCATCATCAAAGAAAGGGTAAAGTTTATCTCCCCTGAACGGAGACCATATTACGCTGCGGAGCTTATTTTTCGGTCTTACACTTCCTCCGAAAGCCCTCTGTATTTTATTCCAGAATTTAGTCCAGAACGAATCATCTTTGACTGCATACCAGTATTCGGCACATTCCTGTTCAGAAAGCCAAGAACGAACGATACGTTTATTCTGGTATTTTATTTTATTCTTCTTCAATACTTGTTGAATAGCATAAAATAACCCATTTTCATCCTCATTTGACGGAGCGCAATCCATCTTAGGCTCAACCCCTACTGTAAACGCTGTTTGAATATTGGTTATATCTTGCTCCAACGGAATAGATATACGGTTACACGGTTCTGTACGTTTTTTAGCTGGGATAGTAGTGCTTTTACCGGTACTATCATTCCATTCTTCCCTTTCCTTCTCTTCAACAACTTCGATGTCCGGGTATTTTTCTTTATCCACAATGATTTCATGCAAATCAGCGTTCCAATCCTTCCAGTTTTCACCGGTATTGGGTTCCTCCGTTTTACGTCCTTTCTTCAAATATTCGATCTTCTGATCTACATCTTCTAATGATAAAATCTCTTCTAATGTCATATTGATATATTTTTAACGTCCAAAAATCCCCGAATAATCCTTGGGTTTCTGAATTTTACCAAGAAGCTCACCCAATACATAATAACGAGCTGCATCGATGGCATGGTTATCATGATCTTCCGGTTCATTTATATAGTTCCCATCCTTATCTTTAGCCCACACATATTTCCGTAGTTCTTTTTGAAGATTGTATGAACGTTTAGTTACAAAAATCTCCATGGTCTTCATTTTGTCTATACCTGCGTTAATAGAACCCGAACCCTTTTCGACAGGATATATTTTTATCCCTCCATTGTGTATCTCTTGAATCAACCGTGGATCAGCACTATCGGCTATAACCTTCAATCCCCATGGACGAAGCGTTTTAATGATATCAGAGGAAAGAAGCCCGGTACGGTAATCTATTTCATCCAAGTACAAAGCATTATCAATAATTCCGCAGCGAATAGAGGCGGACGGGTCATGAGTATACCCGAAATCTTGCCCAAAAGCAACCTTTTTGCACCAAATCGGGAACTCATCAACAATTCCCCACTTCTTGAACACAGCACCTTCCGCCACGTCAGCCCACCGGCCGATAACCACGTGAGCATATTTATCCGGATCATTAACCTTCATATCTTGTACTTCTTTTAAAAATTCTGACGAAAGATTATCCAGGTTATCTAGGTAGGTAGTATGAATGTGAAGCACATTCGGATGAGTGGATATTTGAACTTGTACACCGTCAATATCTACCAGCTTATGAGTTTTCTCTATGTACTTTTTATAGATGAAGTGATTAGAGTCGCATGGGTTCATTATGATGATAATCCGGTTCTGAATCCCTTTCTTACGGATAGAGAGCATTATTTTATCGAACTCTTCTTCATTCGTCCACTCTTCCGCTTCATCGCAGACGAAAGTAGTGATACCCTGAATAGATTTCAGTTTTGCCGTCTGATTTCCTGAAGAAGTCTTGATACCCCGGAACATGATACGACTATTAGTCATTTTATTGACTATATCCGTCTTTGTAGTCTTGAAATACTTTGTCGTACCGTCTAGCTCTATCTTTTCCATCATTTCGGGGATGATAGACATACCAGCGGAAACCATTGTATAACGGGTATAGAGAATATGATGAACTATTTTCTCGGCTTCCGTCATTTCAAAGGTCAGACGCTCTATAAAGGTGGAAGCGTTGAAAGATTTTCCACTACCACGGCCTCCAGTGATAAGAATAATAAATTTTTCCTTATCCTCATATAACGGGTAATATATTTCTTGAGGTACGATCATTTCACTTTGTCTTTAATCCAAGAATCAATGCTGATACCGTGGTCTATATTGGTAGGTATATCGGCATCTTCAGGCTTTGTTTCTTGCATAGGCTTTCCCCATAGCTTTTCGGTAAGTTCTTTCAGAGTAGCAATAGACCCTTTACCGGAATCCTTATATAAAGCTCTGCAAACATTAATAACCCACATCGGAGTATCTTCCTTTCCGATAATATCCTCAACCTCTTTTTTTGTACATTGTATAACATACACTACAACCTCTTTCCATTCATCATAGGATATATTATAGGCTTTTTTTGCAATAGTATATAGTTTAGGTTTCCGACCCCTGCTTTGAGGCTGGTTTTCGCTCGTAAATCTTGTTTTCTTTCCATCTTTAGCTATATTCTTATTTGCCATTTCAAACCGTTTACAAACCGTTTTCTATTTACTTGATTATTATAAATTACCACCCTCTGTACTTGTTAGAGCGATTAGTTCCTTTCATAACTTCTATTCGTTGGATATAATAATTATCTGGCTCATATATTCCCGCATCACGGTCACTCCTTTCGGCTTGTTTTATAGCCTTTTTTGCTACATCGGAGCTAATATATCCGTTCGATTCATTCCCCGTTATCTTGTCAACAAATACATATTGAATCTCTGTTGCATTAGAACTCGCTTTTGTAGGTCCCTTGATAGGTTCGGTAAATCCCGGTCCAGTTCTACGAGAGGATTTTGCGCTACCCCTAATTCCTCCTGATGTCTTAGTCATTATTTCTTCCTCCTTCGTTTTAAGGTACTACCTGATAATGTTGGATTAAGCATCAATACTTCAACTGGATAACCGGTATTTCTCGATAGATTATCCATAACTGTCCTAGTTGCTTTATATATTCTATCCCGATTAGCATTCCCGTAAGTCCTAATTAGGCGGTGCATTGCTTTCTTTGCATCTACTCCGCTTCTGATTCTATCACGTCCTCTAACACCTCCGCTTGTTTTAGCCATTTCAATCTCCTTTCTTAACTCTGTTGACCATAAACTGTTCGACATATATAATGCTGTTTTGCACGCATATATCTTTTATTTTATCTCCACCACCGTAAACTATCATATTGGGTATATCCTTTCCTGATATTTCACGGGCAATCTGTATTTCTTCCTTTAAATACTCCTGCCTGTCAGCATATCCACGAGTAGCAAAAGCGTTATACCCGTCGGGAATTCCCAAACGGTTATATTTTTGAAACTTCTTTGCCACATTCAAATCAGCCCACACCTTCACACCGCATTCCTGCCAATAGCGGGAAATCCACCTCTTTTTGTATATTTGATGTAATCCGTAGGCAATAGGGGTTGTGTCGAAAAGAGACAGATTCGGTTCTATAACAGCTTCGCATCCGCTATTAAGAACTGTTGACGGGTCTTTCCATATTGCTTCAAACCGATAATCTTCCACATAGAAATGATAGGTAGATATTCCTTTTTTCTGTCTTGTGTCAGCTCCCCAGGCGGATAAGGGAATTACAAGGCCATTTGCTGGCTGTTCGTCTGATCTTAAATTAGGAATATCAAAATCATTATTGCTGTCATATATGCGGTCGCCAAGCATCATATCGTAAAAATCAACCTTCTCTATATCCTCTTCACTTTCTTCTTCTGACTGAGCCTCCGATTTGCTACTCTTTGGCTTCTGTTCTGCTTCCTTCCAGACCTCAAAACCCCAACCATTGAGCTCCTCGCTATCCCATTCATTGGCAATCATATCCCAGTCAGTCTCTCCGAATGGATTATTATCTTGAATAAGCATCTGACGAAGCTTCTCTATCGGCATATTTTCCGGTAAAATACAGCATGGCACCTCTTTCCAGCCTAAATGCCTATAAGCGTGTAAACGCATGTTGCCGCCAATTACAATATATCCATTATTATGCGGGTAAACAAGAATATCCCTTGCCTCTGTCATTTCGGGAAGCTCTTTTATTGATTTACAAAGCTTACGAAATCTTTCTCCTTTGATAAGCCTGGGGTTCTTTGGCAATCCCTCTATTTGACCATCATTGGGATACACTTTAGATATTGCTATATTTTCTCTTTTTATCATACCTTGCTTATTATACCATTGTCTTTCAACCGAGATACAATTCCAGTGTAAATATACTCTATATCCTTCCGAAAGTCCTTATAATTATTGTAGAGAACAACCACAGTTTCGATATTGTGGGAAATAAATGTTTTATCGCTGATATTTACCGACTCGGCAATCTTATCCCGAAGTCCTTTGGGCATTCTCCCACCGGCCAAGACACTGGGAGCATAAAGGAAAAGAATAATAAATATAAACTTCTTTCTGATATGAACGCTATCCTTATTTCCCGGACAATCCCTAAAGTCCTGTATTTCACAAAACCATTTATATATGGTTGGAATATAATCCAGATCTGACATAATAGGAGCAGATAATTCAGACTCTCTTTCTGACAATATGGATTTTTGCTTTCTAATAGATTTTAACTCTGATATTTCTGAAAACATAGTACGATTATTAAAAGTAAATAGTATATTTGTACTATGAATTATGGAAGGGCGTCTATCTGGTGGTTCGGGTGACGCTCTTTTACTTTACACTCTTCCCCCACATTTCCGCATTATACAGGGCATAAGCATATAGCTTTATCTCTTCGCTGGTTTCCAGGAATTTCACTTTCATGGCTTCTTCATACATTCCGCCAATAGGTTGCTGTTTATCTCTTGCTTCATAATCATTTTAAAGGATCAATTATTTATTCTCCGTCTTCTATTTTTCTTTTAAGATTACTGTATTCATCCTCAATGCACTTGCTTATCTTGGCTGCATCTTCGTAACGTTCAGACTCTATCAGTATTCTTTTTATCTCTTCAAGCTGATTGATGTATACGATGTCATTGCGATCCGTTACGTGCTGAATATAACTTTTGATGCCATTCAGCTTGTCCTCCATGCGTCTGTGCCATTTGCTTATCAAAATTACAACAATGGCAACGGTTGTGGCATTGAGGATGAATAACGCTATTTTAAGTATTAATTCTGCTGTTTCGCTTATTGGCATGGCTATTCCTCCTCCACTAGTTTTAACGCTTCTTGTATTCCGACTTCCAATGCTTCTTCATAGGTGTCCCACTGACCGCCATCGTTAGGACCGTCAAATATTCCATCGGTTATATGAGTGCCATTGTCAGCTTTGCATATATCATAGCCATAACCGCAAGCGTTTCTAATGATGGAAATATGCAGGTTCTTGGTTTCACGTAGCCATTTTTGGGCAACGGGTTGAGTAGGTTGGGAACATAATTTTATTGGTAACCCGCTATTTGTTCTATTGGTACCATATTGTCTACTATCTTCAATATTAATAGCAATCATACATGGCTCATTAAAGCCTTTCTCTCTCAGCATCTTTGCTGTCTCTAATGTTACAGATTCTTCGGTCATAGTTAGTCCTCCCATTCTTCGTCTTCGTATTGCATACAATATCCTAATAAGTTCAACTCTGGATCGTCCAATAAACATTCTTCTTGGTGTACACAATTCATGCAACACCATTCGTCTGAAAATATACTCATAGCTTATTTCTTTAGTTCTTCTATTTAAATTTTCTCATATATTCGCAATCTCTATCACAAGGACAGTTGTAGTCATAACAACTATTGTTTTCACTGTTCCAGCATGGGCATTTCTTTTGATATGCCTCTAATCGGGCTTTTTCTCTGTCAGCCTTCATCTTAGCTTTGATGTGTTTTGGCAAAGCGTCTTGCGCTGCTTTATCAAAGGTTATACATTTGATTCTATCCATATTAATCTCCTTCTCTTTAATCCGTTCTAGTACATCTCTGTTGGCTTCGAGTATTTCATCGAAAGACGGAATTGGCATCCAACATATAACCTTAATATCATCTTTCTCGACACTTTTTCCTAAATATGATATATCACTATCAGTAGTCCATATACCATTTTCATACGTGAATACATCTATATACTTACGTGATTCAGCTTCTCTATCATCGTATTTATAGTAATATAAAAATCCGACTAAAACACGCTGACCTTTATCCGGTAATCGTTCCTCAATACTTATCCAAGGAGATTGCTTTGCCTGCCATTCTGCACCAGATTGAAAATCTTCCATACAATCAGATTTCCGACTAACATAGTTATCTGGATCAACCTCCTTTAAAACCTCTTTTCTAAACTTTGTTTTATTAGTAGCATAGTCGTATGCTGCTGCTTCTAATGTCTGTTTCATATTATGGTTTATTAGATTAATATTTCTTCCCGTGCATTTTTTCACGGAGTTCGTTATACTTCATTTTCTGATTGCAACATGAGTCATTCCACCAATTAATTCATGGCCTGTTATTGCCGTTAGATGACCTAAATGCGGATTAATTTCGCTTTTTGACGCTAACTTCCTTGACATTTAACCATTGTAGTACTCGCAATGGTTGCAATCTTTTGGACTGCCGTACTTGTTTTAAACTTGTACGGCTTTTTTCTATATTCTTCATTTCTTTTTTATTTAAATTACACAAATAGCGATTGCTGGATACGTGATAACACAAATTTATTCGCATCAGCAAAGAACTTTTTTTTAATCTCAAATCCGTATGCCCTGCGTCCCAACTGGGCAGCAGCTAATAAGGTAGAACCGCTTCCGGCACATGGATCAATAACGACATCACCTTTGTCGGTGAATATCTCTATCAGTCTACGAAGCAAAGGAACCGGTTTTTGCGTGCTATGAACCTTCGGAGTTTCATTGTCCACCACCCAATCAAAGCAATTGAAGATCATCCGACCATCGTTGTTAAACTTTGGAAGTTTATCGCGGTAAAGCAACAATCCATATTCACAATTGCCGACTATCTTCATATTGGCTTTCAAGACTTGCGCTGAAAAGTTCTTTCTGAATACAAGATTGATGTAATTATTCAGCCCATATCTTTTACCCAGTTCAATATACCGGAACTGGTCTTCAAATTCACAAAATATTATCATGCAAGGCGCCTTGCCTTTTTCCTTGGGTTCCTTTACAAGCATTTGGGAGCAGAAGTGCATAAACTCGGCAGGGCGAAAATCTTTATCGGTATCAAAGAATTGTTTGCCGGCTAATTCGCTTTCCCCGTTCTTGTTATCTCCGTCCACATACCATGAAGGGTTAGAAGCATAAGCACTATTGCCTAAATTGTAAGGGACATCAGCTATAATTAGTTGAGCCTTAGGAATGCCATAGACTTTATAATTCTGGAAATGGTCATTATATAGTTCTATTTCTTTCATTTCTGTTCTGTTTTTAATTATTTCTTTATTACAACCGCCATAGTACTAACAGCCGTTCCGCTTTCCCTGAATTTACCGGCTCCGATTTTAAAAACTTCTCCATGAACTTTTTCCAACCATTCCCGGAACTCAACACATTTCTTTTCAGACGCGAATTTCCAATGCTGACTAGTTATAGCAGCAAGAATTCCACCTTCTTCCAAGCGTTCATACATAAGTCTTACATGGTCAATATCCTGATTACCGCAAAATGGAGGATTAGCAATAATCTTAGTGTAATGCCCTACACTGTCTTTCGTAAAATCTTCATCAAGCAATATTACGTTATCAAGTGTATGAAGGAATTCCCTGTTTTCAGGCATCAATTCATAGCATTCAACTGTTACTGACGGGCACGACCGATGAATCGCTTTTACCAAAGCACCGCGTCCGGCACTTGGTTCAAGTACGGTATCTGTTTCATGAATTCCACCGGCAAGCATTACCAGCCAGTCTGCAATATCAGCAGGTGTTTCAAAAAACTGAAAATCTTTTTGCAAATCGCATCGCTTACCTTCTTTCAAGATGGAGAACACACGTTCCGGATTAAAAGGAAATGTGAATCCCTGTATCTTACCTCCCTGCCATGAGCCGCCAGCTTCTTCTATCCATTTTTTAGCTTCAGCATAGGATTTCTTATTGAATTGTACTTTCGGAAGTTTAAGAACACTATCCTCAAGAGTACAATGCTTCAGTATCTCTTCCACATTCCATTTCTTACCTTCATCAGCCTGGCTCTTCCTTTCATCAACCGGAGCGTCCGGCGCTAACAGTGAGGATATTTTCGTAATGATCATATTACTCGCATCCATGAAAGTATTAACACAGGAAAGCGCTTCCATAAGAAATTCAGTATCAACATATCCGGCAGCATCATAAACATCTATGCCTTCAGTCATATCCGACAATTCATTGAGCTGGGCTACACTACCATGTAACGCTTCTATTAAATTCTTTTTTCTGCTCTTCATAACTTTTCTGTAAATAAATTCTCGTTGTATCAATGCTTCCATGCCCCAGAATATCAGCCAGCTGAATGACATCCTTATTTTTCTTCAAAAACATCTTTGCAAAGAAGTGGCGGAAAGCATGAGGATGCATTTTCTTTAAATCGATCCCGCATTTTTTGCCCCATTCCTTTATCAATTGAGCTATCCCTCTTGTACTTATACGACCAAACCTACCAACTGCGATTATTCCTGTTCTAGGATTTTCTTTCAGATATTCTTTCACTTCTTTCTGCAAATTCTTACTAAAGAAGAAACGACGATATTTATTCCCTTTTCCCTTTAATGTTACTTCTCCAGCCAATATATCTTCCCATGTAAACTGAACAAATTCAGAAACTCTTGCACCAGTAGTACCTAATATCTTTATGAAAAAATATCTGTCTTTATTAGGACGTGAATATAAATAAGAAAGAAGTTTGTTATACTCCTCTTCAGTAGGAACATTGTCAGTATCAAGATTCTTATAATATTTAGGACGCTTTAAAACTATAGGAGTTTTTACAAACTTACCTAGCTTTTCCAAGGCGGTAATTCGTAAACGGATAGTTGAAGGTTTCCTACCTTCCTCTTCTAAAGTCTTAATGAAACGACGGCAGTTCTCCGTAGTTATCTCATTACAATATTCAAAAAAAATTTTCACCGAATCCGAATAGATACGTAATGTATGTGGAGAATAATCTTCCTCTTGAGTCAAATTGCTAATAAAGTCGTTTATTAGCTTCTTATTTTTATCCGAAATGGCACTCAATTTATCTAATGGTTTATCTACGACAACCTCTTTCCTTTTCCGGCTATAACCAATCCCTTTAAAGTTTAAGAAATCTCGAATAGCATCAGCCATCAAGGGTTCCTTTACTATTTTACAAGAATTGTTTTTTATATAACTCTTATAACCCGCTTTAGTAACATTTGGCGTATCTTCCAAAAAATCTTTAACATACTTAATGTATCTACCGATATAGTCATAACTTTTCCCTGTAGAACCATACAGGTAAGTCAAGTATTGATTAAACATCTGTTGTCTATCCTCATTCATATAAACTCTCCTTATATTGAATTTCTTTTTTACGATTATTACCGATATGTGAAGCAATAGCCATCATATAACTTACAGGACAGCACACTGCACATCTCTTATCTTTAATTGATATTAAACACTCTGATATGCTTAGTTCAACAATACGATCTGCCTTTCTATCTGATATATGTCTTTTTATCGAAATATATTTAGATAATAAATTCTTTTTAGATAATAAAAAATCTTCAACATCGGAAAAATTTCCATTTTCAAAAGCAGAAATAACCATTGAAGTAAACATCAAACTCTCTCTGTATCTCCTTAATAATTCTTCTTCTGATATTTTTTTATGACATTTCTTTTGTATTTCGGGCATATCCGTTAAAACAACGCCATCTTCCCCAATAGAAGTAAGAATACCATGTCCTTTTAAAATAAAAGGATCAATCCCCTTTTGAGCACAAAAAACCATTCTTTGAACTGTAGAAACAAATCGGGTTCCGTCATCAGAATAAAAGCTAAATACCTTTTTCCGGTTATATTTATCTAATTCAAATCCATCAAATACTTTTCCAGATAATTTCGACCTGGCAGATAAAGGAGATAAGCAAAATTCATATTTGCTAAAATTATCAAGTTGAATCCATTCTTTCATATTCATTCGTTAAAAGCCTCATGATGGGTGAACATCTATTTAATTGCCGGATTCCTACCGGCCCATCCGTTATTGGCTCGTTTTTTAATTGTTTTACGCAAATCCTTGATAATCATTCAAGAACTTGCAAGGTTTAATCAATTATCTAATTCTTCTATCGCTTTGAAAATTTCAAGAATCACCTGCGGAACTATGGCATTTCCATATCCTTTGACTGATTCCTGTCTCCATTTTTTGAAAGGAATGGTAAGGTTGTCCACATCAAAGGGAAGCCCATCATTTCCTCGACAAACAGGGGATTGAGTTGGGAATTTTTCCCAGTTTGAGCGGATATGTAATGATTCAGTTCGGATTTTCTGCTTGTACCGTCCTTTCTCTCCTTGCAGCATCCGTTGTGATGGAAACTCGCAGTAGGAGTAGGTAACAACCCCATCTTTGCTGCTAAAGCAATTGTTGGACGTTCCTTTGCATTGGGTGAGCGGCTCTTGTTTATTCTTCCCGTTCCGGCATCTATCGAGGTCGGAGTGGGGAGCATCATTCCTGTGAGCAACAAACCACACTCTGTCTCTTCTGTGGGGCGCTCCGACGGCACAAGCCGGAATAAGCAACGGTTGGACAGAATATCCTTCTCGTTCAAGGTCTTTACAGATGGTTTCGACGACATACTCTTGTCGTAACAATACTCTTTTTCGGTTATCTTCTCCGAAAAGAGCGGTTTGGCTTCCCATTTCAGTCTCCTCGCCGGGCTGAACCATTGTGAGGATTCCAGCAACGTTTTCACCAATAACCCAAGTGGGTCGGATTTCGCGTATTGCTCGTAACATTTCTGGCCAGAGGTAACGGTTATCATCCGCTCCCTTTCTCTGACCTGCAAGGGAGAAAGGCTGGCAAGGAAATCCGCCTGTGAGGACATCGATTCTTCCTTTCCATTGACTAAAGTCTGTCTTTGTAATATCTTCATAATGTTCTGAATCAGGAAACCAATATTTTAGTATCTCGTTGCAAAAAGAGTTTATCTCACAGTGAAAGGCATTTTTCCAGCCCATCCATGACGCTGCAACGCTAGGGGCATCAAAGCCGCTAAATAAAGAACCGTGAGTTTTATTCATATCATTCGTTGTTTAATTAATCATATCCATTAAGTAGTCTGATATTGCGTATACTACCAGATAAAATAAGATGTTAACTCCTAGGAGAAGGAGGATATTTAGGAGTATTCTCATTGTTTGATTACATTTTAGCAATATAAGGACTTCCAACACGGATAGAAGCTCTTTCAATAGCATCCTTATCTCCGCTTTCCACAAGTTTTTTTTCTTGTTCAAGGTATTCGACATAAGATATACTATTGTTATCACGTTCTTCAACTTCTTTTTGACGCTGTAAACGATATTGTTCACGTTCATGCCGATCAATTCCTTTTCTCCTTTCCGATATATATTCAAGCATAGCACTTGTTATCTTCATAGGATCAATGGCTTCATAAAACCTCCCATACTTACCAGATTTAAAACGAGCTATGAAAAAACATATTTCAGCAGCATTGATATAATAATACTCCGAAAGGAATATTGCAGCCAATTCCTCAAGTTGAGTCTTGGCTATCTTTGTAGATACCTCTGCAAAATCATTCAACGTTCCAAATTGAATTTTAAGCCACTCTAAAGGCGTTTCATCCCCATAAGTAGAAGCCAAAAGCCCCAAACTTGGTATTTCAAGATTTAAAGCTAAATCTGCGTGTGTAGCATTGCATCTGACAATTTTAAACTGCAAATCCGGGTTATAATCAAGAATGAATTGTGCCGGATCAGGGTATTTGTCCAATAATGCCCTCTGCTTCAAGCTCCTTTCTCTTTTTTGCGGCAGCTTCTCGAACGGTTGTAGCGACTGCAAGAACTGAATCACGTTTTCGCTGCTCGCTATCTTGTTGATTTTTACTAATCCTTGTTCCATTGTAGTTACCTTCTAAAATTTTAATGAAATTTGTCGGTCTGAATATCCAATCAAAGTCACATCTCCAGTTTTGGTTATTATGCCCCAAAAGAAATGCCGATTGAGAAACATTATTGAAAACAGTCATGATACCCTCTTTCCCATGCTCGGTTGCCCTTGCCCTTATAGCCTTCTTGCGCTTATCAGTCATTGTAGTAACCTCTGGGAGCTTCCCACTAAACATTTTGTTGAACGTATCCATAAGAGCATTGTAATTTATCTTATCACTCTCATTGCTTTCCTGGGGTGGGACTTCCCCTTGGGGGGAATTATAAGGGGGATATTCTTCTTCTCTTTCTACTTCTATTTTAGTAACGTATTGTTCCGTGAATGATACGGTAGTATTACGTGATTGTTCCGTGATTAATAAGTGAATATTCTCTTTAACTCTGTCTATTAAGCATTTAGGTATGTTCAAATCCTCATAATTTGGTTTGTTGATTACTTGATGCCGAGTGAAATTTGGCAGATATATGAATCTTTCCCCCTTATAGGAAAGCAGACATATAAATCCGTTTATCACAAGCTCGTTCATCCATTTTTCAAACTGTTGAATTTGGATTTGGTCATACGGAAATATTTTAGACTTTAGCCAAACAGAATCACCTATCACGATTCCTATATCATCAGAGAAATTCCATAGGCCTATATAGAGAAGTCTTGCATCCCTTGTAAGGCGGCCTATTTTGGTATCATCCCAAAACTTTGGCTTAATCATTCTATTCCGTGCCATGCTTGTTATATAAATGTTTATACATAATTGAAAGTTATTTTAGGGCTACCGATAAGTAGCCTCGTTGGTTTATGCGGCATCTTTTCCTAAAAACTTATTCACAAAATAGATTTGTCCTTTTCCCGTAACCTTCGTTGTGGTGGTAACCAACACCGAACCATCTGGCTTGGTTATTGTTGTTTGTTTTATTTCAAACAATCCTAATTCCATAGATTTTTGTGTAGGTTGATTATAATATTGTCCTTTCTGACAGAGATATCCATTATCACGCATCCATGAGAACAAGCGATTTTGGCCGATATTCACACCATTCTGTTGTAGTATCTTCGCTAATTCAGCTATCAAACAAGAACGTTGGGAAGTCGAGACCGCATCGGCAAAAAGAACTTTAGGTGCATCTTGTTGAATTTTACTTTCCGCTTCGATACGCTTTTGCTTTTCTTCTTTCAAATTAGTTGCAAGCTGAATAAGAAAATCGGGTGACGTTAAAGCCTTTTCCAATGTTTCATTTGTCATGTATGCACCATGCTTGCGGATTGAGGGCAAAACTTCGTTTGTCACCCACTTTTGCATAGGTTTTGCCTTCGGGGAATCACTTCTCAATATTACTGTATACATACCAGCTTCGGTTACAAATGTTGCTTCTTGTTCCCTTCCTAAATTATCAAGGATGGGGTAACTCAAAGTTACGTCATCGTCTAACTGACTTTTAACTTTTCTATTATTGGATAAACCAAGTGAGTTACAAGATCTAATAAACAGAAAAGAGGTTCATTGTTTTCATTTACAACAATTCTGATCTGACCGAATTGCTCATTCTGAAAGATTTTAATTTCATTCATAATATATTGATTTAATTTTTAGACAATAGAATCAGATGTTGAACTATTATTCATATAGTCATCCAAATCCTTCTTTTTTAAAACCCCATTTTTCTGGGTATTTAGAATTTGCTGATTATCAACATGTGAATTCCACTGTTTCAGCAATTCCGTTGCATTGAAAAAGCCATCACAAGTTCGTTGTGTTACTTTGAATTCACCCATCGGGCGAACCATAATTTGATTTGTCTTCATATAATTAAATTTTTAGATTTTACTTTAATAGAAAAACTTCTCTCCCTTTTTACGGAAAATGAGGTAGCCCACATATAGGATACCAAGCACGATTAATATTTCAATCATGGCTATTATCTTTTAATTATCCCTGTCCTTCTATATTCTTCCCATTTATCGTACTGTTTCGTTTTAACGAGATAATGGAAACACGAACACTTTAGCTCTACTTCCTGTCGCTCGATTATTCTAGTCCAGCGGAGAGTCTCCCTTGTTCGTTCAAGCTCTTTTTCAAGTACTGCTATTCTTCGTTTGTCTGCTGCGCTTGATTTGGCTACTTTCGGCAGTACTTCGGCTGTCTTATGGAATACTTCACGATACACATCGAATACAGGGCGTACCTTGCGGGCAATGAAGTATTCAAGACAGGAAAGAGAAAGACGGTATTCTATTGCAGGTCTTCCTTTTGATTTTCCCGCTTTTTGGCGGAAAACTTGATAATCAATGTTTTCGATAAAGTTTTTGGTTAACTCTTTCGTGGCGTTGTCCTTTCTTGAATAAGCAAGCATCCAGCAACTATCAAGGTTTACAGGATAGGTTATTTCCATTTTGGAAATAGCCAGAATAGTTTTGAAATAACGCTTGATTTCTTCGGTTGAAGAGGATAATGATAAGATGCACGTGTCGTGTGCAGACGTGAGTCTACAATTTACTATACTTCGATTGTTGCTCAATTTCATGGAGTTTGGCATACGATGAAATTTGAGTTATGTATAAAAGGAAAGCCGTTAGCCTCCCAAAAGTCGCCAAACTCCGACTAAATTCGCATAACGAAAGCAGTCCGTAGGGAAAACTAACGGCTATATCTTAGCGATAAAAGCTGTCAAGTAGATACAAAATATCTACTTTCGAAATGCAACTAAATCAAAGTTTGGCGAACTTTATGCCGCAAAGATACGCCCAAATTTCAAAATACCAAATGAAAATCTTATTTTTCTGCTAAGTAACCATCCACAACTTCTATAAACTCCTCCAAAGAACGAACGACAACATATTTAGCACCGATACTCTCAAATTCTTTCTGATACTCTTTCTGGTTCTCTGACTGCCTGCCAGTTTTGGTCTTTAATTCTATGCCACAGAAAGGATAGAGCTTGTTGGGGATAAGGAGAATCAAATCGGGGAATCCTGCTCGAACGCCCATTTGCTTAAACTTTGCAGCTTCAATAGCATTACGTTTACCGCCATTAGGAGAATGATGCAACCTTAGCCTATATTGAGGATATTCCAAATCGAACCAGCAAACACAAGCTCTTTGCAAATCATCCTCTTCATGTTTTGGCTTCTTGCGGATATTCTTACCGCAGTACTGGGCTTTCATTTCTTCGAATGTCATATCAACCTTTCTCCTTACTCCTTTGGAGTTTCTTTCTAGTTTTACGAATCATATCTTCATCTCTCAAATTATATCCCCTAATGAGGATTTCTGACGTTTTCAAGCACCGGACTATCGTCTGGTATTCTTGTTTGGTGATTGTTATTTTCATGTGGGACAAGCAGGAGTCGAACCTGCACAAGTATCGTCTGCTTTCTCGTTTTCGTCCGTAGATTGGTTATCCTACGATTTTTAAACTACTCAACCAGTTACTAACAGCACCGGTCTTGATGACATCCATTCTTATGTACACTTAGAATTTCCGTTCATTTAGTCTTAGCGCCCTATGACCATTTTGTCCCATGTTCGCCCGCCAATCTTCACAGACAGGCTGGGGTAAAAAGGTTAACAAAGCTATCTTAACAGCTCACTCTTGCGGATTATAGCTCTACCAGTGACGATAGTATTCTCCGTATTGTGAGATAATGTACTTTGCTTAATTCCTATCTGATCCTCGGACAAATGGCGAAATATGCCCGTTACCGAACTGAAATAATAGTTCCGCTTTTCGAAGATCAGGTAGACATGGATTACTTTAGTTCTACGCATTTCGCATAACTTTTATTTCAAAACTTCCAAATAGCAGTTATTTGGAATAACACTTCCTAATATCCCGTTTTATTTAATCTCATAGCTTCCTTCTCGTAACTCAACAAAGTGCGTAAGGCGTCTAATTGATGCGTACAAGCAGCATTAAGCCGGTCAAGCCTGTCCACCAAATACGATTCATCCTCCGCTATGCTGTCAAGCAAGGCATTTTGCACCTTTGCCGACAAACACTGCTCTTTTGCTATTGCGATGATAGTATTACTTATCTCTGTGGATTTCTTCTTTCTGAGTAGCTTCTTTGCATCCGCAAGCATTTCACCGGATCGGTTCAGGTATACCATTATGACTGATATCCTTTCCTGTATCTCTACCGGATTATTTGAACAGGTAATGTTCAGGTAATCGTTTATTTCGCTAATTTCTTTTTCCATAAGCTACCTACCATTTTTTCAATTATTTCATTAGCCTTCAGAATTCGCTTCTCAAATTCAGCGATAACAGATTCATCCCTTGTTATCTCTACTATATGAATATTATGCTTCAAGAATGGACAGAAAACAACAAAATCAGCCTTTTCTAAACCCGTACAAGCCATTTCCGCTTGAACCTGGTAGAAGTACTTAGAGTTTACTGATTTAAGTGTGTCGTTATCCTTAACCTCCGCCATGTATTCCATGAACGTCTTAGGCAATGGACATTTAATCTCAACCACTTTCCTTGTACTACAAATGGTTGATATGCGGTCTGGTGAAGCAGAAAAATAAGGTATTGTAGGGTGAGTAATGCTTTCGCATTCTTCCAGTTCGCATCTAGTAGCAAGTTGATACCGTTCCGCAGCAAAATCTTCATTGTCGTGTCCCCAATCAATAAATTTATTGCCGACACTTACCTGTTCCTGGTATATTTCAAACAGAAAATCATCCTTGATATATTTAGGAAGGAGATTTCTTTCCGCTGCAACTTCATAGATATAGGAGAGGGCTGTCTTTCCAAACATCTCCCCTTTTTTCTTTCCGCTTGTCATAAGGTCACCTATCCGGCTTCCCGTGAAATTTCCCAATCGGGCAACTAGCCAATCCTTTGACCCCTGCTCTATCATTGTTCAGTTTGATTAAAAATTTCACCAGTAGTTTCGTCTACGGATGTAGATATAGCCTTTTTCATCGCATCTTTCTTTGCTTCTTTGCTTTCACGTATCGGTTTCATTAATTCATCAACTGTAGTATCTTCGTCTTTCAGAGCCTGGATCGTTCCCATTAGCATTGAAATTTCATCAGCACCGATTTGATTTGCCGTTTGCTTTCCGCACATCTTTACAACTTCTTCTTCGGTTATGCCATAGTTGTTTTTGAAATTATTCAGCACCCCTGTTCTTACTTTCAAAAGTTTGTCATAGTCGGACAAATCACCGGTTATAAATTTTTGTGCTGCGTAGTACACTCTATCTGTTATAGCTTTAGGAATAACGGCAAATACGGCATTACGATAAGCAATTGAGTTTGCAGCGTTACCCGTAACTGTAATCATGTCGTCAGAAAATCGCTGTCCGTTTTTACCAATGATACTACGTCTAACTTCAAATGCAGAAGCAACATTAGTTTCTAGATCCCAGCATGTCCCACGGCTGATGACTTGCTTGTCTGTTATTTGCACAACTTTTGCCTCTGTACGCATATTACCCCAATTAGAGACAATTATTTTAGCTAGATGAACGGACGGGCCGGTGATAGGTTTTCCGCCACGGGGAAGGGCGTAACTACATGATTGAGCTGTTTCTTGATTCATAGTAGCCATTACAACCGAGTTGTCTATACTGCGTCTTATATCTCGTGGATAACGTTTAGCTGTTGCTACTTGTGAATCAACATTTGCTCTTTCTACGGCATCAACTTGTACGATTTGTACATCTTGCTCTTCAACGGGAAGCACTTCATAGTTTTCTAAATTCATATCTTATATTATTTAAAGTGGTTTAAATTGCTCCCGGAGTGCCGATCAAAGCAAACCGGGATTAAGTTAAGATAGTTTGCGGATAATCTCACCGCCATACGAGTTTTTAGTCAGTTCTATAAACTCATATACAGTAAACCTATCATTGTCTACATCTATACCTTTGTCCTTACAAAAAGCTTCTCTTCCAGCCTTGCAACTCCCAGTGAGTACATGATGCCATATAAACAAGTCTTTAGCAGAATACTTTCTAGAAAAGTCAGAAAAATGCTCTTTAAACTTAAGAATCCTTTCCTCTTCTGTACTATCATCATAAAGCTTTTCTCGCAAAGATTCAAATGCCTCATGTAGAGTATTACCATGAGAAATTTGATTGTTCTCTTTTGCTATAAAACAGGGAGTAAGAGATAAATCAGACTGAAGGATAAAACCTTTTGCGATATTACCCTTTACATTTGTGATAATAGTAGGTATATTATCTACTACATAAATAGAATTCCCATTTATGGATTTTATGCCATAGCCATAGCCAGAGCCAGAGCCAGAGCCAGAGCCATCGCCATCGCCAGAGCCATAGCCAGAGCCATAGCCATCGCCAGAGCCATAGCCAGAGCCAGAGCCATCGCCATAGCCATAGCCATAGCCAGAGCCAGAGCCAGAGCCATAGCCAGAGCCATAGCCAGAGCCAGAGCCAGAGCCAATACTTAGAAACTGCTTTATTCTATCTTCCATTACCTTGCCCATACCGGTACACTTTCAATAGATTTTACAGCTTCATCCGAACACGGGATAATTTCAATCACATCCAGGATCTCTATCTCTGGAACCGTAACTGTGAATTTGCATTCATGTGGGTTAGTTGTACCATTAACTGCTAATTGAGATATACTAGCAGCACCATCCCAATACCACAATCTACGACAATTTGCGAGCTTAACCTCACTACCATTTCTTTCTACTAACTCTCCGAAAAATACACCGGAACGATCTCCTCTTACAATTACTTTTTTCATAACTATATATATTATTAAAGTGGTTAATCGAAAATAAAGCGTCTATTTTCACAAACCGACGCTTTCGAAAAATTTAATAAACAAAAAAGATTGTTCCTAGATACCGAACCAACGGACACTAGGATAGTATAGAACATGTAAAACTCAAATACAGGGACTCGCACCCTACGACATCCTGGGGTGTCGGCATTGGGTTAATTAATAAATGAATGATTATTTGCGATTCTTTAAAATCTCTAAAACCTTTTTCTTATGAATCATAATTTTACGACCTTCTTGAATAATAGCTTTATCTATCTTACCGCTTAATTTGAGATTTTTAGCAGCACAAATAGAACAGTTCAATAAAGAAGCAAGTCCTTTATATCCATATACATACTCTTCCTCCTCAACTATCTGAGGTTTTGGTACTAAGCTTTCAAATAAATTTTTAAATTCTCCAACTGTTAGTTTAAAGAGGGGGGTATCATCTAATATTCTTTCAACTCCAATCATTTCTATATCCTCCTATCTTTTGATTGAACTTCTTTATAACTTCTCTCTAGTAACATTACTATAGTGAGAACTACCATTATAGCGGCTGATATAGTTTCTTTGATGGTTATTTCCAATTGCGTTGCTAAATGCATAGACATCCCCAGAGCAATAACCGCAATCACATTTTGTATTTTATGAATTGTTTTCATAGAATCTATTTTTATAGTTAATATTAGACGGCAAATAGCTATTATACTCTTCTTGCTCTTACAGAAGTTTCCACCGTTGTTCTCCTACTTCTTCTCATGTCGCCTTGCTCATGAAAAAGAGAAAAGGAAAATATACCAATAAATATCCAAGCCGTAGATGCACGTACAACAGGGGAAAAATCAAAAGTAAATTCAATTCCTGAAATCCTTTCATAGAACCTACGACATAACTGCCTTCCATTTTTGACATTAAGAACCTGAAAAGATTTTTGTAACTGGTTATTGATAGTACTAGATGCCCGACATTTTATTTCAGCAATTTCTTCTTTTTCTAATCCTGAAATATACATCTGGGTGGTCAGTTCACATTCAGGAGTAAGTTCAGTCAATACTCTTTGCATGGTTATCAAATATTACTTTAGTCTAATAATAGAAGTATATCCGGGATTTGCGGTTTCTGAAACCCGAAACATCAAATCTATATTTGACTTTAATTTTTTAGTTAATCGAGCATCACGATTTCTACGTGCAGCTTCTGATTTTATTCCTGTATGTCGGGATTTATCATAGGGAACTTTATAGATATCCCCTACTCTCATTTTATCAAACAGTTTTCTCGTCTGATAGCTTTCGTCAACTACAATTTCTTTTTCCATAAGATTAATTATTTGATTATTATTGTGAATAAGCCCGGATTCGAACCGGGATTTGCAAGATTTCGTTTGTACGTTTCAATTGTGGTTCTGACTTCCCCGATCGTCTTTCCTGCTTCGAGGCTAGCCAGCCGTATTATCAAACTAAGCGTCTACCAATTCCGCCACTTATCCTTATTAAAAGGTGCACTATCTTCACAGACCGTACACTATACAACACACAAACACAAAATAAAACACTACAGAAAAGTGCCCTACCCGATTCTCGCTATCGGTTGCCGTTCAATCCGTCAGTAGGGCTATATAGACACACTAATAGTGTGATGATCTTTAACTTATCGACTGCTGCTGTCTTAGGCTCATATCATCGCCATCGATTGCTTATACAGTTTATTATTCTCCGCCTCGGCTATAATGCTTATTAGCGCAGGCTACTTTAACGTGCCCTGAACACGGCTTCATTTTTGAGGGTTAAGCCTCCCATCCCGAATTAGGATTCATCGGTTTACCTTTGTGCCCTGAAAGCGTTTCGCTCGCTTCTTCCGTAGGTTCTAACCTAACAGAGATTCGTAAAATTTTATACTTTCCAAAAAGGAATCTATAATTTCACTTTTTGTTTTATTACTTTTCGCTAATTTCCTAACAGTGGATTCATCATAAGTTTCTAAGTCTTTCACATATTTACGAAGAAAGACTAATTGATTATTTATATATTCTATATCCATAATTACCTCCAAGAACTATCACGATTTATATAATCAGCATGATTTCCAGTAAAGAACGCTTTCAATACATTACCTTCTTTTTTATGGAACTCCGGCTTATATGACTTCTTTTCCTCTTCAATCTCTCTATATTCTCTCTGTTGTCTCTTTGCCAAGAACCAAGCCTGTTTCAATGCTTCACTCAAAGAGATACGACGATACGCTTTCAAGATGTGAGCGTGTTTCATTATCTCACTGTTATTGAATTTACCGTTTTCACTAAAAGTATTTACAACTAATTATTCCTCAATATTTTATAAGCAATAAGTCAGGAATATGGTCGTTGTCTTTAATTGTACATTCTAAAGGATGAAGATTTAACATTTTTATTATTTCTTAGCTTATTTGACTTATTATCACCTGTTCGTACAGTCAGAGTACTTCTTCCGAAAGTTGTTCGGGCTCCTCGTCCGTCACCTTATGTTGGTTGACGCCGGGAAAGTAGTGACGCGCGTAAATCATCTGTTGCCGGATGTTGCTGGTCGTCACGTACCGCCCAACATTCTATTAATTTATGAGCGTGCTCTAGCGGGTGATAATAAGTCGGTGAGTTGTCCCATCAAGCCGAAGAGGAACCGGAAATTATTATTTACCAGTTCGTGGTCACCTTCGATGAAGCAGTCCTTGATAAGCGTTCTCATAGCCGATACCTCGTCTTTCTTGGATACGGGCATGAACTTGGAGAACTGCGAAAAAGTTGGTTCTGCCATGAGGGCTACATACATCTCCTTTTTACCGCAAAAGGTTTTCCGAACTCCACCATCAAATAAACCTTGCGCAACTTCTTTTTCTTCCATAAACGTATTTTTTATTTTCCGATAGATATAGGACGGAAAAAAAGAAAGAATGTGGAAAAACGGAAAGGAAAGTGCGGAAACCCCGTGATGTTTTCCACCATGTGTATATGGGAAAGGGGTACGTTATATTTCTTTAACAATATGAAATAGTGAATTTTGCCTTATTTTGTGTCCTTTTATGTAGACACACAGAATAATAAGCCTATTTGTATGAATAAATTTACAATAGACATAGACGAAACATTTAAATACCATTATCGTTCGTTATGCTTGTACGTGCTGCACTATGTCCATGATACGGATATTGCAGAAGACATCGTACAAGATAGTTTTTCTGCCTTGTGGGAGAAATTAAGTATCAGTGGAGCCGAGATAGAAAATGTCAAAGCCTACCTTTATACGACTGCCCGCAACCGCAGCCTGGACTATCTGAAGAAGGAGGAGATTTATGATCCGAATCTTTCCCCTTCTGATTTTGAAGATACGTTGAGCGATGAGGAAGCGGAGGAACGTTCGGTCAGGGAAGCGCGGATGTGGACTGCCATTGATGCCTTGCCCGAACGCTGCCGGGAGATATTCCTGCTGAACAAACGCGACGGCATGAAATACAGGGAGATAGCCGCCAAGTTCCAGATTTCCGTAAATACGGTGGATAACCACATCAGCAAGGCGCTCCGACTGATACGGGAAGGGACACAGAAAGTTTACGCATTCTTATTTAACTAATATTCACAAATTCCGCATAGTGAATTTGTCTGTAATCCCAGTCATTAATACGAAAACCAAAATAAAAGAGTATGAGAACCACGGATGAAAAATGCCTTCATTTTGTCTTGCGCCACTATCAGAAGAACAAGTTGGATACGCAAAAAGCATTGAAGGCTTTCAAAGAGAAATACCAGATAACGGAACAGGAACGGACATCCTTCCGCTTGTGGTGGATACTTCCCGGTATGGCGGCAGCCATTCTGGTCGCAGTCCTTATTTATCCCCGCTTCCGGGAAAACGGAGCATGGAAGGAGGTAACGGCTTACTCGCACCCCGTGGATTATATGCTTCCGGACAGTTCCTCCATAACCCTGTTCCCGCATTCTTCCGTCCGTTTCCACGCAAAAGATTACCGGAAATCCAGCCGCAAAGTTCACATGGAAGGAAAAGTCGCGTTTTCTGTCAAGCATGACAATGCCCACCCGTTTACGGTAGAAGGGAAACTGTCCCAAGTCAGGGTATTGGGTACTGTCTTTACCGTCGATGAGAGCCGTGCAGACACAGCTATCGTGCAAGTCACATCGGGAAAGGTGCAGTTCTCAGCAATCGGGCAACCGGACGTTGTGATACTGACCGGAGGCATGGCAGCGCAAGTGACGGAAGAACAACCGGACGTACAGGTAATCAAAGAACGGAAAGCGGGCAGCTTTATTTTCGACAACGCCCCACTTCCAAAGGTACTTGAGGAATTGTCCCGATATTATAAAGTCAAACTATCCGCAAGCAATGAGAATAAACGCCTGACGGCCAGCTTCAAGAACAAAAGCCTTGATGAAATAATCAGGTTTATAGAGAAAGTGTTGAATGTAAAGATAGAAAAAGTAAAACAATGAAGTTAACAATCATTGCGATTATATTGTGTGTCTCTCTGGGTGCTAAAGCCCAACAGGATTCAACCGAAATGAAAAAAGCCATAGATGCCATGCAAAAAATGTATTCTGTTCATTTCGTATACGATTCTTCCTTGGCAAATATAAAGCCCAAAGGTATCTTCCAGCGGAGCAGTTCCTTGCCTGAGAACCTAAAAAGGATTTTCAGCGGAACCGGCATCCGATGGGAGATTCAGGGAGAATATGTCCTGCTGTTCCGCCAGAACAACTATACTTTTTCCGGCCACATATGCGAGGATAACGGAGAAACGCTGATCAACGTGACCATTTTCGATTTGAATACCCAAACGGGAACACTGAGTAACGAACAGGGATTTTTCAGCATTACGCTGCCGGAGGGGAAACACAAACTTCGTTTCTCTTATATAGGTTATCAGGATGTGGTGAAGGAGGTGGATTTGACATCCAATTACAACGGTGTCATCTACCTGAAAGAAAGCAATACTTCGCTGAAAGAAGTAGTAGTGGTTGCAGACTTGAACGCTTCCCTCCGCACGACACAGACCGGCAAAGTGTCGCTGACCTCGGAACAGTTGAATACGGAGTTTTCGCTGCTTAGTTCACCGGACTTGGTAAAGACCCTCCAGAATATTCCCGGTGTGGCTTCCGGAACGGAGCTGCTTTCCGGCATGTATGTACACGGAGGCAAGAACGATGAGAACCTTTTTCTGCTGGACGGAACACCGCTTTACCAGATCAACCATTTGGGCGGGCTGTTCTCCGCTTTCAATACGGATATTATCAAAAACGTGGATTTCTATAAAAGCGGTTTCCCGGCACGTTACGGCGGCAGACTTTCTTCCGTAGTGGATGTACGCACCAAAGAGGGGAACATGAAGGAGTTTCACGGGACTTTCTCCTTGGGGCTGCTCGATGGCAGAGTCCAGTTTGAAGGCCCGATCATAAAAGACAAGACCTCGTTCAACATAGCCATGCGAAGAAGTTGGGCAGATCTTTTCACAGCTCCGGCATTCTTCCTGCTCAACCGTTCCAATCCCGATGACAAAAAGAACGTGCGCTATGCCTTTCACGACATCAACGGGAAAATCACCCACCGTTTTTCGGACAATAATAAACTGTCCCTTAGCGTGTATTCCGGAAATGACCTGCTGAAGACAAAAGCCCGGCAGACGTTCGAAGACGGGGAACATTACGACTCCGATTTCAAGGCTCAATGGGGCAACCTGACTACGGCTTTGACGTGGAACTGTCAAATCGTCCCGAAGTTGTCCGGCAGTTTCACCGGTGTCTATTCACGCAATATCTCCATGTATGATTATGTGGAAGGCAGCCGTTTCTTTTCCGACGGGGAACAAACTTCCATGACGGGAATGGAACGGTCCAACCGTTCCACAATCGACGACATGGGATACCGCATGGAGTTCGACTACCGTCCCGGCACGAATCATCATATACGCTTTGGCAGCAATTATCTGCATCACATATATCATCCGCAAAGCACGGCTTCCAGAAACCAGACGGACAGGGATACCTTATCGACAGAAAACGCAAGCAGCTATAAGGGTAACGAGGTCGCTTTTTATGTGGAAGATGAAATGCGGCTGTCCTCCAGGACGAAATTAAACGCGGGACTGCATTACACCCTTTATCAGACAGACGGAAAGATGTACCATTCCTTGGAGCCAAGACTGGCCATGAGTTACCAATGCTCGGAAAAAGCCACGATGAAAGTGTCCTATACGGAAATGAGCCAATTTGCGCACCAACTGTCAAACACCTATCTGAACCTGCCGACAGACAGTTGGGTTCCTTCCACACGCAAAGTTCGTCCCATGCGTTCAAGGCAAGTGGCAGCCGGGATATATACGGAGTTGCCTTGGCATATCAGTTTGAACGTGGAAGGATATTACCGTACCACAAGCCAACTGCTGGAATACGACGGGGGCAACAGCCTGATGCTTCCTGCCGAGAACTGGGACAATCTGGTCAAGACCGGCAAGGGAAAGTCTTACGGCGTAGAATTGTCATTGGCATACAAAGACCGTTACAATGTCATCGAAGCAGGATATACGCTTTCATGGAGCTTGCAAAAGTTTACTGATTTTTATCCCGGCTGGTATTCCAGCAAGTTCGACAACCGGCATAAACTGAACATCGCCTACCGGCATAAGTTCAATGACCGTATAGATGCCTACGCCGCATGGGTTTACCGTAGCGGCGACCGTGCCACCGTCCCGAACCAGTATGTAAACGGGCCCTCTTTTCCGGGCATACCGGATTCAGGCGAACCGGAACTGGTTTACGAGAAACCGAACAACATCACGCTCCCGGCATATCATCGGCTCGATTTGGGTGTCAATTTCCGGCGTACTACCAAAAGGGGATTCGAGCGTATCTGGAACGTCAGCATTTATAACGCCTATTGCCGTATGAATGCGTTTTATACCCGGATAGAGCGTCTGCCCGACGGCGGTTTCAGGGGTAAGGGATTTGGCATTTTCCCGATTATACCCTCGTTTAGTTATACCCTCAAATTTTAAGTGCATGAAACATTTATATCATATATTACTGCCCGTGTATATCGGCTTACTTTCGTCCTGTACCTATCATTTTGAACTGGACGATGTGGGCGCTTCTCCCAAACTGGTGCTATACAGCTATCCGGGAAGCGGCGACACAACGGTAGTCCACCTTTCACGCAGCCTTCCCGTCAGTCAGAAAGGCGAGCTCGTCCGGGGACTGAAGGGAGCGGACGTCCACCTGTCCGTAAACGGTGAAGCGGTACCCCTTGCATGGACGGACGATTCCATACCGGGAGTCCCCGCCCAAAGCTATTACGCGGTAAAGGCGTATGAAGATGGCGACAAGGTCAACATAACCGCAGCGGCAGAAAGAATGAAAGCGGTTTCATCCGCTACGGTTGTCCCGTCCCGATTCCCTTTGACATCAATCAAATTGGCTCTCAAAGACGGTGAACCGAACCTGCTTCAGTTTCGGATAGGCTTTACAGACAATGCGCAGACAAAAGACTATTATGCGTTGAAGGTGGAGCGTAAACAACTGTTCTGGAACGATGGCAAGTATTCGGAAGAAAGCAGTACCCTCGCGTTGAACTTGGACGACGAACCTCTGCTGAATACATCTTCCGGGTTAGACGATATCCTGATGATTGAAAACGGGTTCTACCGGAATTTGTATTACTGGGACGATACGAAAATTAAAGGGAAAAGCTACACGGTTCGTCTGAATACCAATTACGAGGCAGACTATGAAGACGACTTCATAACCCCTGACGGAACCGAACATATCAAACGCCAAGTGAAATACAGAATCAGCCTGTACAGCCTTTCGGAAGAGTTTTACAGGTATCTGAAATCACTGAACGACCAGAAAAACAACGGGCTTGGAAACTCTGAACTGGCTCCCATACGCTCTACTTACACCAATGTCATAAACGGGATAGGTGTCGTGGGAGGATGCAGGATGTTCCAGACGAAATGGATAGACAATTTACAGGAAAACTAAATAATAATAAAAAAAATGAAAAAGACAATTTTATCAATGCTTTTCTTGCTGGCAGGAATAGGATGCTTTGCACAAAAATCCGGCATTATCATCGGTGTGACGGACGGACATTTGGGAAAATATTCGGGATATGCTTACATGAGTACGGGAACGGCGAACAACTCTTCCTACCCCGAAACCCGATGGACACCCGGAGTAGGCTTTAATTTGGGCTACCAGTTTGGCTTCGATCTTTCCAACCGTTTCTGGATTGATGCTTCCATATTGGGAAAAGCCGTTCAGGGAAAAGCAGAGTCCTTCGATTTGAATGGAAACAACGTTGTTCCCTGGTCTGACAAGGCATGGATATGGGGACTTGCTTTGAACGGCTCAATCAATTACCGCATCTGTTCCGGACTGTATGCCGGTATTGGCATTGAACCCACCGGTTATTTCAAAACCGATAAATTGAAGGAAAACTTGGAAGGGCGGGTTTTCGACTTTCCGATAGTCCTCACCTTAGGCTATGAGTTTAAGAACGGCATGAAATTGTCCGCTTCCTACAAGCATGGTTTCAAGCCATTGTATGACAATGCTTTTGCCTCCAATACAAAGAATAACAAAGAGTTCGGCATATCATTATATGTGCCCATGTTTAAATAATAACCAATTATTAAATTTTTTCAATTATGAGAAAAACGCTTTTTAGTCTTGCTTTGGCAATGGCTGTCTTATCATCATGTAGTTCTGATGACATAGTGAACAATCCGATGAATGAGGAGAACCATTCTTTCCCGGCCTCCAGAAGTTTGCATGAAAATATTCTTTCCTTTTCCAGTGAGGAGGAATACAATGCCTTGCTCGATTCCTTGGGCACGTTGTCCGATGAGGAACTTCTGCAATGGGAATCCGGACAGAAAGGCTTCACCTCCATGTACAGGATGCACAGCGAAGCCTTGGGACAGATATTAAACGCCACATGCAAGGAAGAATATGAATCCATTAAGACTGCTTACCAGACTGATTTTATATTCAACGACAAGGACAGCACCGATTTGTCGATATATATGCCGGTGTTGAATGTAAGCAAGGCAATCACATTGACCCCCGAAGGGTTCGTATGTATCGCCGGTGAGAGAAAGAACATGAAGGAGTTTGAAAATTATGACGGATATAAAAAAGAACTTTCTTTACTTTATCCTGTCCCGCTGGGTGTAACGATCGAAAATGGTATAAACAGGGTTTACGTGAAAACGAAGAAAAGAAAGTTCACCGCACAGATTGGTATGCGAGGAAACCAACAGGCTATCCGTGTAAATGCGTCTAAAAAAGTTTTATGGGGCTGGGTGGAATATACGACTGCGTACTATTGGAAATACACGCCTAACGGCCCTGTACAATTTGGTAAAGAAGTGAAAAGCGGTCATGACATTATGATCGTGGGCAATCCTTTCCCAAATGGAGCGAAATTGTATATGTGGACTCGCGGTACCGGTGAAGAAAACTGCGGAATAATGACTGTGCAATTGTAATCCTTATTGAACCGGATTATTCACCAATCATTCGGGACGAATCTCTGATATAGCCAAATGTTCGTCCCGAATATTAAAATTATCATTTTATGAGCAGGAAAGTATTTACTTGTTTTATAGTGATTTTCTTTTTTCTAAATAAAGCCGCTTCTTACGGTCAGGAATTTCAAGTGTCGCGTGACACCGTCAAGGTTTCCGTTCAGGAAGGAAATACTTCGCCTCATAACGAAAGAAGCATTACCCCAAAGCCTTTGGATATACGGAAAGCGGTTGATCTTTCTTCCGGCAGTTGCCCGTCCCAGATAACATTTGACGTGCAGAACCCATATAATCCGACATTCCCTACCGACAAATCACCTTTGCATGAGGGGGAATATTCGACCTCCGGTATCATTAAAAGCTATCCTTCCGGCTATTTTTACGGCATAGGCAGGCAGGAAAACTTCATCGGCTTGGGAACAATGAACTATGCAGGTATCGGATATGTATATTCTCCCGGTTGCTGGTCATTTAACTTGCAGGCATATACCGTAAAATGGAGTGTCCCCAGACGCGAGAGTCAGCTATTGGGATTGTCCGGGCTGTTGACATATCCCGTCAACGAGAAAATTCGTCTAAACACATTTGCCTCATACTCCTTCATTCTTTCTTCTCCTTTCAGTTCCTCGAATTACGGGGGATTCGTTTCCTATGACATCATTCCCAACTGGGGGATGGATTTCGGCGTCAGAAGCCATACCGATTTTCCGTTGCATAAAACGAAAACGCTTCCGATAGTAGCTCCGTATTTTCAGTATAAAGGCAACAAATTGGGTATTGATATCGGTGGCGGATTATTTAATTTGCTATTCAAATAACCTGCACTGATTTCTATCGTTACTCCTGAAGCGAGGATTATAAGATAAAGGTATTATCTTTTCATCGAAAAACCTCTTTTCTGCTGCTGGTCATAATTCCCTTCCACCACATTGTCAACTTCCCGTCTGGCTTTGATTTGCTCCCGGTTGTCAAATTCACCCTTTTGCCTGGCAGTGAAGTACAGGAAATCCCCTGCCGCCTGATGTGATTGTCTGTCATCCCCGAACAGGTTAAGGGCGTTCTTGATGTCATATACCTGTTCCGTGTCAAAACGGGACTTGTAATAATCACGGGCAAAACGGATGATACTGTGTACCGCCTTGCGGAAGATGTCGCTTGTTTTTAGCAGCAGGAAACTGAGGCAGCCGATAATATGGCTTTGCCATGCAATCCGGTTCTTGAGTCTCGTAGTTTCCTGTACATGTTCCGTTTCCTTGCGGTTCAGTTCGGACCGGTGTTTGGCCTCCAGTTGCATCAGCTCACGGCTGTGGTCGTTCTGTATGGTCTGGATTTTATCCTGCAACCGTTCGATGGTTTCCTCGTGCGTGGAAATCTCACAGCGCAAATCCTCTATTTCATTTTTCAGGGCTTTCGATTTCCCGGTAGCCCAGCCGACAGCGGCGTTCAGAAGTTCACTTCCTTTTTCCTTGTTCAGTCTGGAGCGTTTCTCGCTGATAGCCCTGTCAAGGTCTTCACTCTGCCGTTCCTTTTCATTTGCCTTTTCGATAAGGGCGTTGGTAATGCTTTCCGTTTCATGCATCTTTTTGTTCGCCATTTCCAGCTCATGTTCCCGGTATTGCCTCGTGGCATCAAGCCGCTTCATTTCCTCCTTCTGCTTCCCAATGATAAAGTCGTTACGTTCCTGATGTTCCTTGCCTGTAACAGCCTTTGACTGCCCACGCTCCATCAGGAGTATGTCGGATGCCAGATTCTGCATTTCTGTCATATCCTTGTCATTGAGCTTGCAGCTCTTGCCTGTGTCATGGTTCATCCAGTCAAAAACGATATGGGCATGGTAATTCGGCTTGAACCATCTTTCGCCGACTTTGAAACTCTCCCTGTCTTCCGCTTCCGGCTGACCGTTCAGCCAGTGTCCCTCGTCCTTGTGCAGGAAGATCTGGAGAGGAGTGATGCCCCAGCGTCTCTGGCACTCCTCGCCAAACTTGCACACATCTGCCAGTGTCGTGTCCGGTCTGATGAGCAACACGCCCTCACGGATTGGCGAGCATCCAGCCACCTTGGTGATTTTCCCGTTCTTGCCTTTTCGTTCACGTTCCTTCTCCTGCATCGCACGTCCTGTCTTTTCCTTGACCATCCGCTTGATGTAGTCATAGTGCGCCTGCAGGTCGGGATTGCCGAAGCCCGGGTTTATCCACTGCTCGTTACCGGCAGTCAATTCGGGTACGATGTAGATTTGAGACTTGCCGATATTGCGCATATATTCGGCAGTTCTCCGGTTATGAGCCCCACTTGATGTGACTCTGCAGGGCTTGATATGTATGCTTGATTTTGTTGCCATTTTTATGTTGATTTGGTTATTAACTAAAGTTGTTTGCCGCTGTTCGCTCATAACCGCTATGGGGTTCTTAGAGGCTGTGCCCATAAGGGAGATTGCAAAGAGAGGGTCACTCTTTGCTCGGGGTTCTCAGGGGTGAAACGCCCTGAGTGGGACGGGGCAACGCCCAGCCCCTCGGGAGAGCCCACAACTACGAAAGCGGAGCGTGTAGTTATAGTGGGCTATATCAAGGGCAAGCCCTTGTCTGTCCGCTACAGCCTACGGCTTCCGCTCTCCTCCATTAAGGAGGGTTTTCATCGCCACTGCCGATTGGGGATGTACTGACCAGTACAAGGTCGAAATCATCTATCAGCTTTTGCAGGACGGGGTTCTTCTCTATCATCCGCCGGAGGACTTTTTCCGCCTCTACAAGATGATTGGCTGTACACATTATTTTACTTTCTCGTATCTGGAAGACAATCCAGTCGGCTATGTCGATATGGGCTGCCTTCTGTTCCGGTGTGGCGTTCTTCTCTATGATGTCAGACACGACAACCTTGCAATAGGTCATGTCCCTGGCATGCTGTTTCCACTCCGAATATCCGTCCGCATCGGGAAAGAGAAGCACGGTTCGTCCGCTCAGCACACGGAGCTTTTCCTCTCTCAACTGGCTTTTGCCGCCTGTCGCCAGCCATACATAACCGGGAAAGAGGGCAGAGCCGATAACGGCACTCTTTTCGGATTCCACCAAGACCGCTACCTTGTCGGGATAGACATTCAGCAGGTGTTCCCCGAACAGGCATTGGGAAAGTTGCCAATCCTCCGGCAGTACCCGTTGCCTTTTCAGTATGCTGTGTATCCAGTCCACTGCCGACACCTCTCCTCCCTTGATACGGTGTCCGTCCTCTGGATTGTACTGCATCACCTTGCCCGTGCGTACCCTGTTTGTGCGGTCTATCTGCCAGAAGATGACAGCCCCGTCACGGGTTGCTCCAAGACGGTACTCTTCCAGCAACCGCTTCAACACTTCCTTTGCCTTGCTGCCGTAATAGGAATCAAGGAGCGAGGAAATGAAGCGGAAGAAGTTGCTGTGCACGCTTTGCGACCTCTCCACATACTTTGGCGGTATGTAGCCTATGCTTGCTTTTGGTGATGTCTGTCCGGGCTTCCGTTCTGACCTTTGCCTGTCAAAAGAGAACCCCTTGTCGGTATGGCATTCGGGGTGGTCGTGGAAATACTCCTTGGGAGTATAATGATACCCGCAACTGCTCTCATGATTGCACCTGCCGACAGACGGATGCAGGAGCATACCGCTTTCATCCACATAACATGTGAAAGAACGCTTGTCCCCGCAATTCGGGCAAGTATGCCGTGTTGCCGTTCCTTTATATTTCTGTAACGAATAGTTGCTCATGGCTTGTCTTTGTTTTTGAGTTTTTCGATTGTTGTCCCGCTGTCCCATTGTCCCGTCCCTATAAGACTTGGGACAGTGGGACACCCCGGGACACCTTGGGACATCAGGCTTCTGCCTGTATCATCCCTTGTACCGTAAATGAAGCGGTTATCCTTTATACAGCTATGTGCAGACTGCTTTTTCATGCCTTATTCTCCTCTTTCCCATATCCTGTAAACAACTCTGCCTGCTTTGTTTCTCTTACTGTCCCGCTTGTCCCATGCTGTCCCAAGTGTCCCATTGTCCCACTTCCTGTCTGTTGGGACAGCGGGACACTTGGGACGGCTGCATTCCTGTCCTCCTTGCTGCGCTGGATTATCCGGCTGACGGTGGACTTGCCGCAGTTCACCTGTGAGGCTATCTCCCTGACGGACTTGCCGGACTGGGACAATTGCAGGATTTGGCAATCCCTCTGGCTGGATTCGTTGTCACCCAGTTTCTTCAGGTGTTCCTTTTCCGTTGAATAACCCCTGAACACGAATTGCAGGAAAGCGTCCACCTTCTCAATCTCGTAGATGATTACATTGTCCGCATCGTGGGAGAATGTCCCGTACCGGACTTTGAGCTGCTTCACATAGCGAAGCCCTCCGTCCTGCGCACTCTTCCCGATGGCGAACACGCTGTCAAAGAAATTGTAGAGCCGTTTGCTTCCGGCAAGGTCGTTGGAAGTGATGGGACAGTCCAAAGAGCGTTTGGGTGTATGTGCCAGAACAAGGACGGACAATCCGTATCTCTTTTTGAGGTTGTTGAGCTGTATCATCAGCCGTCCTGCCGCATCGCCTTTCTCCATGGCGCAGCACAGGTAGGTAAGATTGTCAACGATGAAGATTTTGCACCCGGTTTGCAGAGCCATCTGTTCTATGCCTCCCATGATGGCTTCCTCGAAATCGGCTTCCAGCAACGAATTGCAGTCAAGCGATACCCGGTACAGCCTTTCAGGAAAGATGTATGGCGTTCCATGCTCGCTGGTATAGCGTAGCTGGAACTGTTTTTCGGAGAGTTCAAAGTCCAGATACAGCACATCGTCAGTCCGGGCGATACGGTCGGCTATCTGCACGGCAAGGATGGACTTGCCCACATTGGAATCCGCAAAGAGGCAGGACAGTTCCCCCTCATACCAGAAACTGTCCCAGAGCGCACGGGGCGTGGGCAGCAGCGATGCTTCGAGTATCGTCCGGTTGGCGGTCTTGATACTCATCACGCCGATGCTGTCCGGCATCCCGTGCTGTACTTGGGTCGCCCTCGTCAGGTCGCCATGTATCAGACTGATATAATTCTTGTCCTCTTCCATGACGTTTACCAATTACGCGGAGCGGGCTTGCGGCGGTGGGAAGAATATAAGGATTCGCTCAGTTCCTCATCGGACAGGGGTACGGGATTCTTCCGGGAGGATTCCAGCCATTTGTCCAGTTCGTCCCTGTAAAGGCAATATCGTTTGCCGGGCTTGGTGGCGGGAATGCTTCCCTCCGACAGCTTCATGTAGAGCGTGCCTTTGGGAATGCCCAGATATTCCGCCGCCTCTTCCACTGACATGGGGACATGGGTGTCCACCGCCCTTGCGTTGTTCACACTGCGCTGCTCAGTAAGCAGGCTTCTAAGGCTCATCACCTCGTCCCGAAGCTGAGCCACAATCTCCGGGAGGTCGTTGAATGTAATCACTGTTTTTTCCATTTGCGTACTCGCCTCTTTTGTAAGGCTTGGCGCAAAGGACTGGAATGATACAGCCGTGAATATCTCCACGAAAGGTCATTGCAAAATAATTCCCGAATAACGATGCCCAACCGCAAATGACGGGTAAAGTTATTCGGGAATTATTGTATAACAGAGGATTATGAGTTTTGGCTGTTTGTCGTTATTATCGTGATTACTCTAAAACAGGCTTAAATCCGCTTCTCCTGCACATAATCCGCAGGATAATGGAAATCCAGTCTGCCGTTTTCAGGCTCGTCAATGGGAATCAGTGTCTTTAACGGCTCTACCTTGAAGTTCTTGATGGTAGCTATGTCCGTATCGGCAAACTCCCGTGGGAAAAGGGTGCTGATGAAGCGGGCACGGTTATCCCCCGTGTAGTATTTCTTGTACATGAAACGCTCGGAGATATTCCACACGAAATGGCGGAGCGGAATGTTTGAAATATCTTTGGTCAGCCGCCCTTTTATCGGCTTGGGCTTGTAACTGTGGAGCCGCATCCAGTTGTTGACCTCGGCACAGATGTGGTTCACGGTCTCCTTGTCAGCAATACGGGGCATGATGAAATGGATGTATTCCATGACCATAGCGATGCGCTCCTCATTTTCCCGCTGCTCCCTGTCCTCGTAATCGGCACGGTTCTTCTCGTGAAGCTCCGGGGATATGGCAATCTCTGTCGGTTTTATATCCGGGGTCGCTTCTCCACCTGTTGGCATTGATGCCGATATTACAGGCTTGTGTGCATCTTGGGACTGGTCTTCCTGAATTTCTGTGATTTCGGCAGGTGTCTTTTTCCTGCCGAACTTGATTCTGTAGATTTCGTATGTATCGAAAATGACTGTCTGGAAGGAGAAGTAGAGCAGCCACCCCAACAGGTTGCTGCACACAAAGACTATCAGCCTTACAAAGGTGTCTTGGTTGAATTTCTCAGCGACAATCAGTGTCGCTATGGAAGATATTAGGAGGATGGCAAAGCCGACAAATCCTAAAATGATATGTTTGTCTTTTACGGACGGTTCCATATTCTTTGTCTTATTCGGTTGTTACTTGTTACTGTTTTCGCAAATTTAATAGTCTTCTTTCAATTATTACTCATTATCCTTTGTCAGTGGTTTCTTTTTCAATGTTTTTCACCAAATGTCCGGAATCATACTCAATTATCATACTTTAAGTACCAACCAAAATAAAAGGAACGGTTAAAGCTCCAAACAATAACCGCTCCCTCTGAATATCATGGATTTTGAACCGCCTTACGCTTCCTTGCGTTTCAGGGTTATCTTGTCCACGACCTCGCACATCTGCTGTGCCGCCATCTTGGAATAAATCTGCGTGGTGGTAATGTTCTTGTGTCCCAGATAGGCTTGGATGACAGCCATGTCCGTACCCATTTCCACGTGCAGGCTTCCGAATGAATGCCGGGTGCAGTGAAAGGTTATCTTCTTGGTTATGCCTGCCGCCAAGAGCCAGCGTTTGAGTGGTCCTTGCAGCATCTTGTCCTTGAAACCGTCAAAGATAAGTCCCTCGTGCCGTTCCCCAAGCAGTCCGTAGGCTTCATCGCTGATGGGGTTGTGTACAATCTGTTTGGTCTTCTGCATACGGGTGGTCACGAACATCTTGCCGTTGGTGTACGGCTGTATCTGCTGCCAAGTGAGCTGCCTGATGTCGCTCTTTCTTAGTCCGGTCAGACAACCGAAAAGGAACGCCCTTTTCAATACCTCTTCCTCACAAGGCGTTTCGGCAAGCCGTATCAGTTCCTCTTGGCTCAGATGTTCCCTCATGGTGGGAATGCACTCGATGCGGTCTAAGAATCCGTTTGGGTTCTCCTTTATCTTCCTGTCCCGGTAGGCGGTGTGAAGTACCGCACGGAAAGCCGACCAGTAGCCCGCCGCAGAATTGATATGCAGCTTTTGGCTGGTGTGTATGGATTGTGGGGCGTTAAGCAGATATTCCATGAACTTGCGGCACAAATCCACGTCCACCTCCTCAAAGGTGCATTTGCCGTTCACGAACCGCTCGAAATGTTTATAGACGTGCTGCCACTTGATATTCTTCCTGTCTGCCAACCCCTTGAAGTAGGCGAGGAAATCGCCTTTCATCTTGGCTTTGTCAAAGAAGCCGTTGTTCTCGTTGAAGATGGCTTCATAACGCCTATTACGCAGTATCTCCGCTTTTTTCATCATGCGTGCGTTGAAATCACGCTCCTGCTGGTTGGCAGGTTTGGCGAAGATGTAAATCCCAAGAGCTTCACGTGTAATCACCTTCATGGTGGTGTTGTCACGGTAGCCGGGATAATAGTCCAGACACAGCGAATACTGTGTTCCGTTCTTAATCTTGCGCTTGCGCAAGGTAACTGTCTTGCATTTGCTCATATTGATGATGTTTTAAGTTGTACATTTTCGGGGGTGTTCCCGTGTTTACGGTGGCAAAGGAACAACGTGAAACAACCGTGAATACCTCCACGACAATCATTTTGAAATAATTTTCCGGCAATGTCGGTTGCTCACGGTTGTTTCTCCCTTTCAGCCATGACACGCTCCACATCGGAGCGTAAAAGCAGGTTTTTCACGCCTACTTTTATCTTTTCGATGTGCTTCACCTTGACGATATGGCTGATGTTGGCGGAGGAAAGCCCGTAAATCTGCCGGACTTGCTCCACGGTGTAGTAGCGTTCATCGTTCACGAGGTCTGTCCTGCGGAGTTCGTCCAGATGGGATTTGGAGTAATAGGTGCGCCCGTATTCTCTTTTGGTCGGTATCTTGTGGCGGTAGGCGTATGCCCGGAGTGCGGAGGGTTTCATGCCGAACAGTTCTTCCGCTTCTTCAATCAGGAGCCAATCGGTGATATTGCTTGTATCTATAGCCATACCGAAGAACTCGTCAACGTGTTTCTTGCTGTAATAGTTTTTCCCTGCGATGCGGCAGATGGGAATGCGGTTGCGCTTGGCTGTGGTATAGAGCCACGACTGCCTGACCTTGAAGAGCGACATCACCTCCTCGCCAGAATAGAAGTCCAGCACTTCATAGGTTTCCTTTTCCCTTTTTTCTTTTTTGGCAAGCGGGGAAGATGAAGCGGACTTTCTCGGAGTGGAAGTACTGCCGGGCAGGACACGGTGGTAGGGATTGCCCTCCAGCATCCGCTCGATGTCTGTCTTGCGGATAAACGCCATGCGGTTGCTGATACGTGAGGCTTTCAGTTTGCCGAGGGCTACGAGTTTATAGATGTACTGTCGGGAACAGCCCATGAGTACTGCTGCTTTGGAAAAGGTGAGATACTCCTGATGCTGTATCTCCATCAAGGGGCGGACAGCTTTGAAGAGGTTGTTCTTCTGTTCCGTTCTAGCTCGTTTGGCTTCCGCCTGACAAGCCTCGCTGCAATATTTCTGTACCCCGCTCCGGGTTACAAATGACTTGCTGCAAAAATTGCATTTTCTGGTTGTTTTCATGCTGCTTTTATCGTTTACTGGTTCATTCCTTCAATCGTATATCTCTGAAATGGTGAACGGATGTAAACGGAGGTCAACCGTTGTCGCCTTTCTGCACAATGTTACTATTGCTGCATATCAGGGCGGTTGTTGTCGCTCATCGTAAACGGTTGTAAACCCTTGTCAACTGTCCGCACGATGTGGCAAAAAACAAGCTCCGCAAATTCTCCACGTCAGAAATACGTCTCAAAAATATGTGGAAATTTGGGAAGCATCAAAAAGCAGCCGAAAAGTGTTAATTTTTAGAATATTCTGATAGATAAAGACTTACGCTTGAATATTTCTGGTTATTTTTGGTTGTTTTGAGATTCTAAATACTGTTAAGAATGTAAATGCGTTCATAATCGTATCTTTTTAATTTTAATATAAATGTACTATTGCGAATCATTTCAAAGTTGCGTATCTTTGTGATGTTTTGATGATGCAAATATACAGAATTATTCTTATTCACAATGCAGAATATGAAGAAATATTCTGTATTTAACATTATTAAACCATTAACCCCAATTATACATTATTATATATAGCTATGGATTTGAAAGACTTTGTCAGCGAGACGCTGAAAGAGATAATTGCAGGCGTTAAGGAGGCGCAAGAATACGCAAAAGAACATGGAGCGATAATTAACCCTACTAAATTTGGGATTGTCGCACCAAAAGCCATAATGAATAAAGATAATGATGAGGTGACATCCATACAGCGCATTGACTTCTCATTATCATTGCAGCAATCTTATGCAGCTGACGGGAAGGTAAGCATAGGAGTCCTTGATATAGGAAAGATAGAAGGAAAATACGAAAATATTAAAGAAAACAGGGTAAATTTCAGCGTTTTAATTACACTACCATGCGGCGATACCCATTAGGAAGTGCATTGGCATTGAACTTCCCGTTTTTGATATAGTCAGAAAGTTCTTCTGAAATTCGTATGGCTGTTTCAGCTTCTGTATTGTTCCCGACAAGATTGCTATTCAAAACCATTAGAAGTACTCTTTTCCTTCTTATTTGAGCGATGCGATTCTTGAAAATAGAAAATAGTTTCATAACAATAAAAATAAAGCGACCAACTCCAAAGTTGCGGTTGGAAAGGTCTAATAAAACGAAATACCGCAATATATAGTTATTAAAATAAAAATATCCGCAATAGGTTGCAGCTACTACGGATACCATATATTAAACCTCTTATGAGGAAAGTTTAACCACTTTGTCTCTGTAACATCTGCAACTTGTTACGACACAAATATACAGAATTATTCTTTATAGAGAAAGAAAAAGTCATTAAAATAATGGAGGAGATAATATCTTATCTCAAATTAAACCCTAAACAATTTGCTGAATCTTTAGGATTTGATAGACCACAAGCAATATATGATGTGTTAAATCCTTCCAAAAAGGTTGGGATTAGTAAAAATATGGCGGAAAAGATAAGCTCTAAATATCCTTATATAAATAAGGCATATCTTCTCACTGGAGAAGGCAGCATGATAATAAAAGAAAATACAGGCAATGTAGCTCAAGCAAATTCTGGAGTAATGAATTACCTAACTATGCCCGAATCCGGAACTCAAAAAATTATTAAGACCACCGGTGAAGTTGAAATACAGCGATTAGACCCAAGCGACAAATCAAACTCGGGTGAGCTCGATAGGCTACAACAGCGTATTCAGGATCTGGAAAGAATTATATCTGAAAAAGACGCTACAATAAAGTCTAAGGATGATTTAATATGTGTTTTAAAAGATATGCTCAATAGGCAGTAAGTATTAGGTTTAGGTTATGTTTTATTTGTAAAATAATATAACATGCAAAATACAAAAAAGTTGAATAAAACCAATAGAGAAAGTAACAAATTATCATAATAAGACTGCAATAAGCAACAATCGGGTATATTAATCAATAAAATCACGATAACCTCCATATTAAAGCCATCGACATGAATATAAAAAGAAACTGCATATTTCTTCTTGATAAAGAAAAAGAAAAACCGGATGCAAAAATCCGATACAGAATAAAGTGGGACGGGAATACAGTTGCGTTCAACGTCGGACATCGTATAGACATAGACAAATGGATACCAGATGCACAGCGATGCAAGAATAATACAACTCATGGGGCCAAGAAAACGCATTCTTCTATTATTAATAGGGATATTCAAAAATACCAGGATATATGTGATACAGTCTTTTTTTATTTCGAACAGCAAAACATATCTCCAAGTCCCGAAGAATTTAAGAATGAGTTTAACCAAAGAATTGGTAAAAAAGTAAAACCAGAACGGACTATCTTTGAATATCATATAGAGTTTATGATAGAACAAGGTCACGAAAGTCAATGGAGTGAATCCACATACAAAGAGCACCGGACAATACAACGCAGGTTGAAAGATTTTGCTCCTAATTTAGAGTTTGAGGATTTAACGCAGAAAGGTCTTTCTAAATTCATAGACTATCTGCAAACGATACAAGTCAATTCAAAGAAAAAAGGATTAAAAAATTCTAGTATAAGAAAGAACCTGGACAATCTAAAGTGGTTTCTCCGCTGGGCGACAAGTAAAGGGTATAATAAGGAAATGGCTTTTACAACCTTTCAGCCTAAACTGAAGGAGGTTAAAAACGAGATTGTTTATCTTACATGGGAGGAATTAATAAAAGTATACAACTTCAAAGTCCCTTCAACCTGCCCCCATCTGGAAAAAGTAAGAGATGTGTTTTGTTTCTGCTGCTTTACATCATTGAGATATTCAGACGTTGCAAATCTCAAAAGAACAAATGTATTTGAAGATTACATACAGGTAACGACTATCAAAACCTATGAAACATTAAGAATCGAACTAAATGACTACTCAAAAGCAATATTAGACAAATATAAAAACGAGACATACACAGATAATTTAGCTCTCCCGGTTATATCTAACCAAAAGATGAACGATTATTTAAAAGAACTAGGAGAGCTATGCTGCATAGATGAACCTGTATCCATTACATATTATAAAGGTGGAGAGCGATATGATGAAACTTATAAAAAATACGAGCTTTTGACTACACATTGCGGAAGGAGAACATTTATAAGTAATGCTATTATGTTAGGGATTGCACCTGAAATTGTAATGAAATGGACTGGACATGAAGATTACCGGACGATGAAACCATACATAGCCATTGCGGACAAAGCTAAAAAAGATGCGATGGATTTATTCAATAAAAAATAGTCCCCAGCACAAAAAACAGGGACTAAATCAGGGACTTTTTAATTACCAGTACTAACTTATAATATCTATAAAATATTCACATGAAACACGCATAGTCCCATAACACCCTGCATTTACTTTTACTATTTCATATTAGGCTTCTCGTACCCACTACTAAATAAAAGAGGAAATGTAGTTTAACTACATTTCCTCTTTTATTTTATATATCTTAAAGTAGGAATCTTTATCTATCCTCAGCCGGATTCTGTCTTCCCGCTTTTGCCCAGCCAGATTAACAAATAAGTTAAAGTATAATTGACTAAAAGAAAGCTCGGAATGATCATAAGTTATATCAAATGTCCAGGTCCTGCGAAATGAATCAAAAGTAGCAAAAGACTGTTCCCCTCCTTTACACATAAAGACTTCCGGGAAAGACGCTGGCGGATAAGGCTGGAATAAACCGGCCAGTTGAGCATAAACATAATCAATCATCCATTCATCGTCGGTTAAAGTTAACTCTCCCTTTAAACGAAGTTTAATGGCATAACTAGCAGTAGCATCTGCGGAAGTATAAACAGGAATCTGGCTTTCTACCGGATAATTACCGTCTTTGTAACCGAGGCTCATAGTCAATACGGATTTACCTACACCATTGAACTCTGCAACCTCCCGGGTTCCCGACTGATTTTTCAGATTAATCATAAACGTCAGCTTGCCAAGAGTCGGATCACCCGGATACTGCGCAAGCGTATCCAATACATAATCCTCTTCATTATAGCTCTCAGCCACCAAAATACTATTAGATCCTACTTCCAGAGCCGGACCGCCTTTTTCAATATCCACATTACCCACAGGATAATATATCGCATCATTATCCTTCACACAACTGCAAAAACAAAGCAGCAATACAGCCGCTCCTATAATTTTATTCATCATCGCCTACATCTTGATTTTAAGTACAAAGATACATCTTTTTTGTGCCACACTTGATTTATGTCAACCGTTTTTAGTATTTTTGCACACATCAAGACAAAAAAGAAATGGACACACTATTAAGAGAGACAGTAAACGCCGTTGTAAACTCCCGCTTTCCGGAGATGAGTATAGAGGGAAGAAGGCAGATCGAAAACATTCTCATTCGTGAAGAATATCCGAAAGGAGCCATAGCACTGAATGAAGGAGAAGTAGCCCATGAAATTGTTTTTGTCGGCAAAGGAATGCTTAGGCAGTATTACTATAAAAACGGAAAAGATGTTACCGAACATTTCTCTTACGAAGGATGTATCGTGATGTGTATTGAAAGTTTCCTGAAACAAGTACCGACAAAACTAATTGTAGAAACATTAGAGCCTGTTGTTCTTTACATGTTTCCGCGGGATATGCTATTTAAGTTAGCCAAAGAAAATTGGGAAATCAATATGTTTTATCAAAAAATACTGGAATACTCTTTAATCGTATCCCAAATCAAAGCGGACTCATGGCGCTTCGAATCGGCACGTGAACGTTATAACCTCCTGCTCGAAACGCATCCGGAAATCATCAAACGAGCTCCATTGGCACATATCGCCTCTTACCTGCTGATGACGCCGGAAACACTAAGCCGGGTACGTTCCGGCGTCTTATAGTAAAAAACAACGCACAATGAAGACAAAACATATATGATAACAGAATATTCCGTTATCGGCTTTTGCGGTATTCTTTAGGAGACATACCGGTATAATGCTTAAAATATTTCCCGAAGAAAGACTGGTTTGCAAAATTGAGCCGGTCGGCAATCTCTTGTATATTCATACTCGAAGAATTCAGAAGCGCTTTTGCCTCCAGAATCACCAGCTCATCAATCCACTCCCCCACCGTTTTACCACTGACTTCTTTCACCACACCTGAGAGATGTTTCGGTGTCAGACACAACTGGTCGGCATAAAATTTCACACTACGTTCCGATTGATAAGATTCTATCAGAGATTCATAGAAACGCTCGAATATATACTCTTTCCGACTTTTATTCTTCACCGTAGCGGCGGCAGTCGGAGCATGGCTATTAAAGATATTGCAAAGTTCGAAGAAAAAACCTTGCATCAGTCCCATTACGACTTCTCTACGATACAAGTCCTCCTTATTCTTCAATCTTTTCCTGATAAAGCTATAATATTCCCGGATAATATCCTGTTCATGCGGCGTAAGGTCAAAACAAGGATAATCTTTCAAATAAAAGAACAGAGAAAGTACATTCCCCACTTTAGGCAATGCTTCCAGCAAATTCTTTGATACCGCAAAGAAAATAGCCTTGAAATCAGGACTAAACCACCTATGCTCGATAATCTGATTCGGCAAGACAATCACCATTCGTCCCGGAACTATTTCATACTCGCGTAAACTAATATTAAATTTACTACCACCTCCCAAACAGAGGCCCACTGTAACTACCTCCAGCTTACTAGGTCCGCTATACAAGGAAACAACGCTCTCCGTATCGAAGAGCGCTATATCATTGTCAACCACATCAATGCAGTCAGGATCTATATGCTTGGAATGAACTACCGAAGAAATACCTATTTTCGGAACACCTTGAATCTCCATACTCTCTCTCTTTTTTAGTGACAAATATACCAGCTATTAATCAGATATACAACCAAACAAAAAGATTATCTGACAAAATGAACAAAATTAGTTACTTATTGACCACCCCGAATAAATACTCATAATCATGTTTGGCGGCAGGGACTGTCCACTCTTCAGGAATAAATTTCCACTGGTTCAACGCCTTCGGGTCCATTATCCCTTTCTTCTCGATATAATTCATCAGATAGAAGCGAAGGTCCTTGTCCGTAGAGAAAATAATACGGTCTTTCAATTTCTCCTGTGGAATCCCGGAGCCTTTAGTCAGTAACTCGCCACCACCGTTACCGCGATAAGAGTTCAGAGCCACCTTATATACCTTGTTCATAAGGAAAGGAGAGCCATCGGCCATACTGGCAATCGTCACCTTCTCTCCTTGTGGTTTGGTGACATCCACCGTATAAATAATGCCTGATGCCGAATCAAAGTTAAAACTGTAATTCTGGAAAGAGGCCCTGTCCTCCGCACCTTCGCGACGCTTCTCCTTGAACAAGAGCAAATGATCGTCCGGCGATTTCATCCGATTTGTCCACATATAATAAGACATTTCCAAAAAATCTTTAATTTCTTTTCCCGACAATGTCATCACGTAAAGCATATTCTCGTACTTATACAGGTTGAACATATCACTGACAGATACATCCCCTTCCTTTATTTCCGCATCAAATGAAAGCGGAGCAGCGAAAGAAACATCCGCCCCCGTAATATCAAGCTGCAACGTATGTATCAAATCAATGAAAGCAGAAGGCCCGAAGAAAGAAGGATGAGTAGAGATACTTTCAGTAAATGTACCTATCTTTTTGGATACAAACCTCTTCACGGTCTCATACTGAGAAGCGAAATGTTTCATAAAGTCCTCGCTGACTCCATAATCTTTCGTTTCAGTAAGTCTCCCCCTGATATCTTTATCCACCAATTTCCCGTCTTTCAATTTCAGAGTGACATCCACATTAGAGAGCACCACCCCGTTGCTGGCTGGGTCAATAATCAAGACCGAATCTCCGACAATATTCACCACCTTCTTACATTCACGGGCATGATCATGCCCCATTAATACCATATCAAATCCCGGTACATTCTTCGCCACATTCAGAGATGCGTTCTCATTATATTTGCCGGACATTTTAAACGCTTCCTGCCCCGCATGGAACAAGCCAATCACTAAGTCCGGATTCTCTTTTTCACGAATAATCTTCATCCATTTACGAGCCGTCTCCTCCATATCGTCAAAATGCAATCCCTTCCACAAATTTTCGGAAAGCCATGCAGGAATAGCCGGGGTAATCATTCCCAAGATAACTATTTTCACACCGTCACGCCTCAGTACCTTGTACGGTGGCAGATACGTTTCTCCGGTAGACGTATCTATGATGTTCGCTCCCAATATAGGGAAATCACAAGTCCCGATCCAACGGTCGAACACACTGCGTCCGGTTTCCACATCATGATTACCCATATTGCCGGCATCATATTTCATATAGTTCATCATCTCCGCACAAAGATGAGGAGATACCGTATCTATATAATTATAGTAATAAGCTGTAGGTTGTCCCTGCAAGATATCACCATTATCGAGTAAAATAAGATTCTCTTTATACTCCCGGCGCTCTTTCTGTACAAAAGAATAGATTCGCGCCAAGCTGCCTTTCCATTCCTGACGGGTTATAAAGTTATAAGGATAATAGTTGCCGTGCACATCACTTGTTTGTACAATCTTCAGCTTCACCACTTTTTCCTGCGCCACAACGGACAGCACGAGGAAAAGAAGCCAAACATAAATCAATGTAAATCGTTTCATTCTTTTTCTATATTTAGCGGGTGAGAGAAAACAAACCGTGCCCCTCCTGTGTAATCAGGATCAATCCATATCTCTCCTTTCCATTTATACACAATCAATTTACAGATAGACAGTCCCAAACCTGTCCCCTGCGCATATTCATTCAGTTTTTCAAAACGCTCGAACACCAACGCCTGTTTCTCCTTCGGAATACCGCATCCCGTGTCCGTCACCGAAAAGACAGCCATTTGCGTCTCCTCATTCACCGAAAAATCCAATGTTATCTTTCCCTGTTTTGTAAACTTATCGGCATTGGACATCAAATTGATAATCACCTGCTGCATACGCTGCACGTCCGTCTCCATTCGGAAACTCTCGAAAGATGTATTGAATAGAAACTGATTATCCGACCGTCGCGAGAAACTGACAGAAGCCACCACCTGGTTGCATAACTGCACCACATCACACTCCTCCCAAGTCAGCGTCACCCGGTTCGCCTCCAGACGTGAAAGATCAAGAATATCGTTAATCAGGCGAAGTAACAAATCTGAGTTCGTCTTAATAATCTGATAATAGGACTGTTGTTCCTCCTCTGTGCTGCCGCCTACCGCCAGTACATCCGAAAAGCCGACAATAGAATTCAACGGCGTTCGTATCTCATGGCTCATATTAGCTAGAAAAGCACTTTTCAGACGATTCGATTCTTCCGCCCTATCCTTCGCTACACGCAGATCCTTCTCCGATTTCAACAATTCATCCCTCAAACGTTTCGTGCGGAAATAATAAAACAGCGAAATACATAATCCGAGCACCAATATCACAAACAGCGCACAAGCGGACCAAATCTGATACGTATACTGCTGATAGAAAGAAACCGGCTGATTAATAAGCTGCACATCAAAAGGCAAGACTTTCGGATTCAATCCCCATTCCTTCACCTTTCGGCTATCCAATACAGCCTTACAACCAATCACGGAAAGATGTTTCGCCGTATCTCCCGGCTGACTATCCATTCGTACAGATTCCTGTGCCATTTCCTTTCCCACTTTCCGATAGTCAGGAAGCACGCCGCCAATTGCCCAAGACCCCAAGCTCACCGAAGAAGGTGTAAAAGCCGGAATAGCGGGAGTCGCCTCCATCATGGCATAAGTGGCATTCCGCATGAAATACCCCTCATTCATATCCACACGCCAAGTCCCCACCATAATAACCGTATTTTCCGGCAAATGTCTCAACTCCTCCACAATCGTGTAGATAGTATGCTTACGCCCGTTCATAAGAATCAAATCCAAATCGGGGAACTTTTCCATTTCCTTCCGTACCAATGCCTGCATAGTCACACCGCCATACGTATTATCCGATATAAAAGCGATATGCTCCGTTTTTGGATAAAACGCCCGGAGCATACGTATATTCCCCTCTATATCATACTGATTGATAAAGCCCGATTCGAGTTCCGGAATATCCATGTGGTCAACAAAAATATCTACGGATTCGGGCATCCAGCTATCAAGATTCTTCACGGTATCCTTCGGTAATATTACGATATTACTACTCGCGAGGCTACACATGACCGGCACTTTTATCTGCATCGAATCCCTTTGTGACAAATAAGCCGCCCATGCTTCCTGACCCAATAAAATAATTTGTCCCGGATGCTTCTCTCCCTGGTATTTAGAAAGAATCTGCGTCATCATATCACTCCAGAGCGGAGCTTCCGAGAAACTTTTGCAGTTCATGTTTTCAATGATAATGTCACGCTGCCCTCCCAGTTTGCCATATTCTTCCATATAATCGGAAATGGTGACCGAAGTCTGGTGCGCTGCCGGATTATAGGAGCAGATAATCAGAATGGGATTCTTATCTTTAGAGACAGCCCATGCCCCCATAGGCACGAACAGCCAAAGAATACAGACGAACAGGTATCCTACATATCTCGACATAATTGTGTTGTTTTAATCTGCGACCTTTTTTATTTTGCATGCAAATATACATAAACTTGTCGGGTATAACAGATTTATATGTATTTTTGTCGCTCATTCATTTTCAAAAAACTGTTTATGGAATTATTTCACAAGATGATTTCCGGATCATTAGGCATACCGGAAAGACAAATCGCCAGCACCCTTCATCTTTTGGGTGAAGGTGCCACTATACCATTCATCAGCCGTTACCGTAAAGAAGCTACGGGTGGACTGGATGAAGTTCAAATAGAGCAGATCAAGGAGCAACACGATAAGCTGTGCGACATAGCCAAACGCAAGGAAACGATTCTCGGCACTATCACCGAACAAGGTAAACTGACCGCCGAGCTCGAGAAGCGCATCAACGACACCTGGAACCCTACGGAACTGGAAGATGTCTATCTCCCCTACAAACCCAAACGGAAAACCCGTGCGGAAGCCGCCCGCCAAAAAGGACTCGAACCGCTTGCCACAATCCTCTTGCTACAACGGGAGAATAATCTTGCCGTCCGCGCCTCCTCCTTCGTCAAAGGTGACGTGAAAGACATAGACGATGCCCTAAAAGGTGCCCGTGACATCATCGCCGAACAAGTGAACGAAGACGAACATGCCCGCAACGCAGTGCGTAACCAGTTCGGACGACAGGCGGAGATCATCGCCAAAGTAGTAAAAGGCAAAGAGGATGAAGCTGCCAAATACCGGGATTACTTCGACTTCTCCGAGTCTCTGAAACGCTGCACCTCCCACCGTTTGCTGGCTATCCGCCGTGCAGAATCGGAAGGACTGCTGAAAGTCTCTATCACTCCGGATGATGAGACGTGTATCGAACGTTTGGAACGCCAATTCGTACGAGGCAATAACGAATGCAGCCATCAGGTAAGCGAAGCCACTGCCGATGCCTACAAACGTCTGCTCAAACCCTCCATTGAAACGGAATTTGCCGCCCAATCCAAAGAAAAAGCGGACGAAGAAGCCATACGCGTGTTCACGGAAAACCTCCGCCAGCTACTGCTTACCGCTCCATTGGGACAGAAACGGGTGCTCGCAATTGATCCCGGATTCCGTACCGGATGCAAAGTAGTCTGCCTAGACGCACAAGGTAACCTGATACATAATGAAAATATCTATCCGCATCCCCCGGTCAACAAACCCGGCGAAGCCGCTTCCAAACTCCGCAAGATGATAGAAGCCTACCAGATAGAAGCAATCTCTATCGGCAACGGAACGGCCAGCCGCGAGACGGAAGACTTTATCAACCGTCAAACGTTTGACCGCCAAATTCCCGTATTCATGGTCAGTGAACAAGGAGCTTCTATCTATTCAGCTTCCAAGATCGCTCGCGATGAGTTTCCCGACTATGACGTTACAGTACGGGGAGCAGTCTCTATCGGCCGCCGTCTCATGGACCCATTGGCGGAACTGGTTAAAATCGATCCCAAATCTATCGGCGTAGGTCAATACCAACACGATGTGGACCAGACAAAGCTAAAGAAAGCACTCGACCAGACAGTAGAAAACTGTGTCAACCTCGTTGGTGTCAACCTGAACACAGCCAGTAGCCATTTGTTGACGTATATCTCCGGCCTGGGACCTCAACTGGCACAGAACATCGTAAACTATCGTGTAGAAAACGGAGCCTTCAACTCACGGAAAGAACTGATGAAAGTCCCACGCATGGGTGCCAAAGCCTTTGAGCAATGTGCCGGCTTTCTCCGTATCCCCGGAGCCAAAAATCCGTTGGACAACACTGCCGTACATCCGGAAAGCTACCACATCGTAGAGCAAATGGCCAAAGACCTGAAATGTACCGTCGACGAACTGATAGCTAACAAGGAACTCCGGCAGAAAATCAATATCTCCGACTATCTCACTCCCACCGTCGGACTGCCTACCTTACAGGACATCCTACAAGAACTCGACAAACCGGGACGTGACCCTCGTAAAACCATTAAGGTATTCGAATTTGATAAGAACGTACGTACGATCAACGACTTGCGCGAAGGAATGATACTTCCGGGCATTGTAGGCAACATCACTAATTTCGGTGCCTTCGTCGATATAGGTATCAAGGAGAATGGCCTTGTACACCTCTCCCAACTGGCCGAACGATATATTTCCGACCCTACGGAAATCGTATCCATTCACCAGCAAGTTATGGTCAAGATTATAAATGTGGATACCGACCGCAAACGAATCCAACTTAGCATGATTGGGGTACCGCAAGACTGATCGCCTCTCTCTTTTCCCCCCACCAAACAATCAGAATCGTCAATACAATCATAAGTACTGTGCAAATGAGCGAGCCTTCAAACCCGAAGGCTCCGCCATTCAGTACATTGTCCTCGGGCAGATGCAAAGTCAGCATAGAAGATATGAAATTGTTACCACTCACTTCGTAGCCCAACACCGGTCCCTGAATCCAGTTCCAGAAAAGATGAAGGGAGATAGGGAAACAAAGATTCTTTGTATACAAGTAAGAAGCTCCCAGCAGCATGCCAGCAAGTAGCAGATTGAGCATAGGCAAGAAATCTATTTCCGGATTGAAGATATGTAACAAGGCAAACAATGCCGATGATATAAATAACGACAGGAATTTATTCATACGTGTATGAAGCAGTCGTCCGAGAATATAGCCGCGCATCAGAATCTCTTCAAACAACGCCACCAACAGAAAAAAGACCCACGAACCGAGCAAATTCACCGGTTCAAACTTAAAACCGGTCACTTCTATTTCTCCCAAAAGCAGAGACAGTCCGAAGCCAACCAGATAAAACAGAACAGCTATCAGCAATCCGTACCACAATCCTCGCGCATGTCCTTTGACAGACAAGCCCAAGTCTGAGAACGGACGCCGTTCAAAACGAAGCATGATAACAGCAGAAGTCAAAGCGGTCAAAAGCATACCCGTCTCTTGCAGAATATACCCCACTATTCCGGGGTGACGGGCCTCCACTCCAAGAACCAATGAAAGGAATCCTTGTATCAATGCACTATACAACAACATAAACACAAAAAACACCACTATAAACAGCAAAATACACGCCCATATAGGAAGTCCCTTCAGTTCTTTTTTATCCACAATGTTTTCTGCCTCCATTTTTACAATTTGTTAATCCGGCTACAAAATTAGATATAAAACATAAAAAAACACTATCTCTTACCTATTTTTCCTATATTTGCCTGAACAAATCTGCAAAATTATGAAAATTAAACTACTATTGATTAGTTTCATATTGGCTGCCAATGCATTAGGAGCAGTCGCCCAAGTGAGCAAGACTTATTTTGTAAGTAAACCCGGAACGCTGATTTCCATGATGACGGAGGATGAGGCCAACAGTATCACCCACCTCACTTTGACCGGTAAAATAAATGCCGAGGACTTCAGACATCTGCGTGATGAATTTCCCAACCTGAAAGTATTGGACATTTCGAATGCAGACATCAAGATGTACACCGGGAAAGCCGGTACCTATCCCAACGGAAAACTTTGCGTTTATATGCCGAACTTCATCCCTACTTACGCTTTCTCGAACATCGTAGACGGAGTGACTAAAGGTAAAGCCACCCTGGAGAAAATAATTCTCTCCGAGAAAATCAAGAACATCGAAGACGCCGCCTTCAAAGGGTGCGAGAACCTGAAAATCTGCCAGATCCGGAAAAAGACAGCTCCTAACCTGTTGCCGGAGGCATTGGCGGACAGCATTACCGCTATTTTCGTTCCGCTGGGCAGCAGCGATGAATACCGTTATAAGAATAGGTGGGAAAAGTTTGCTTTCATAGAGGGAGAACCGGTAGAAACCACTTTGCAAGTGGGAGCAATGGGCAAACTGGAAGAAGAAATCCTGAAATCCGGTCTGCAACCCAGAGACATCAACTTCCTCACCATAGAAGGCAAACTGGACAACGCCGACTTCAAACTTATCCGCGACTATATGCCGAACCTTGTTTCAGTGGATATTTCCAGAACAAACGCAACAGCTATCCCTGACTTTACTTTCTCACAAAAAAAATATTTATTGAGAATGAAGTTACCTCATAATCTCAAATCGATCGGACAGCGTGTATTCAGTAACTGCGGACGTCTTTGCGGTACACTCGAACTTCCGGCCAGCGTGACTGCTATCGAGTTCGGCGCATTTATGGGATGTGACAATCTCCGCTATGTATTGGCTACGGGAAATAAGATCACAACATTGGGCGATAACCTGTTTGGAGACGGGGTGCCGAGTAAGTTGATTTATAAGAAATAAGTAAAGGAATAACCTTGATATATAGAGTATAGCCCTATATCAGAGTAAGACAACGGTTATAAACTAAGTCCGAGTTAACACATTTCTACCCCTCGTATTTAATAAATCAATCTTTGTTGTTGCATAATTCTATTCGTCTGACAACTGTCAGACGAATAAAGTTATGTATAGCGAATGCTAATTCATAGTAGCTCCAAAGTTACTTGAATGACAAATTATCCCTAAAAAAGAGAGCGTATCAAAAACCAATGTCTTGATACGCTCTCTTTTTTATTATCAGTAATGTCCGGAGTCTTACTTATCTCCGTACATCTTCGCTCTCAATTCTTTAATGTGGTCTGACGTGATATATTCGTCGTATTCCATCATCTTGTCAATGATACCGTTCGGCGTCAGTTCGATGATACGGTTGGCAACGGTCTGAATAAATTCGTGGTCATGAGACGAAAACAGGATGTTTCCTCTATACGTTTTCAGGTTGTTGTTGAATGCCTGGATAGATTCCAAATCCAAGTGGTTGGTAGGAGTATCCAGAATGAGGCAGTTTGCCCCCCTGAGCTGCATACGGGCAATCATACAACGCATTTTTTCACCTCCGGAAAGTACGCTCACTTTCTTCAGTACTTCCTCACCGGAGAACAGCATACGCCCGAGAAAACTCTTCATATACACTTCGTTTCCTTCGCCAAACTGGCTCAACCAGTCCACCAAGTTCAGGTCCGTATTGAAGAAGTCGGTATTGTCCAAAGGCAAGTAAGCGGTGGTGATAGTCACCCCCCAGTTGAAGGTTCCCGAATCCGGTTTTATATTTCCGTTGATGATTTCAAAAAGTGCAGTCATGGCACGCGGGTTGCGTGACAGGAATACAATTTTGTCTCCCTTTTCTACATTGAAGTTGACATCGTTGAAAAGCACTACGCCTTCTTCCGTCTTCTTGCTCAATCCGGCAACTTCGAGAATCTGATTGCCCGGCTCGCGTTCGGGAGTGAAGATAATACCCGGATACTTGCGTGAAGAAGGTTTAATTTCTTCTACATTCAGTTTTTCCAGCATTTTCTTGCGGCTGGTGGTCTGCTTACTCTTCGCTACGTTGGCACTAAAACGGCGGATAAATTCTTCGAGCTCTTTCTTCTTCTCCTCAGCCTTCGCCTTCTGGTTCTGCTGCTGACGGAGAGCCAACTGGCTGGATTCGTACCAGAAACTGTAGTTACCGGCAAACATATTGATCTTTCCATAGTCAATATCGACTGTATGCGTACAGACGGAGTCGAGGAAGTGACGGTCGTGGCTCACAACAAGCACCGTATGTTCGAAGTTGGAAAGATATTCTTCCAGCCATGTCACTGTCTCCATATCCAAATCATTGGTAGGTTCGTCGAGAAGGAGGTTATCAGGATTTCCGTACAATGCCTGCGCTAGCATGACACGTACTTTCTCTTTACCACTCAATTCGCCCATCAGTGTGTAGTGCTTATCTTCTTTGATTCCCAAACCGCTCAACAACATGGCTGCGTCACTCTCGGCATTCCAGCCGTCCAGTTCAGCGAACCGTTCTTCCAGTTCGGACACTTTCAGTCCATCTTCGTCTGTAAAGTCTTCTTTAGCATAGAGTTCTTCGCGCTGTTTCATGATATCCCACAACACGGTATGCCCCATCATTACGGTATCCATAACGGTAAAAGCATCCCATTTGAAGTGGTCTTGACTCAACACGGAGAGACGCTCGCCCGGTCCCAGAGCAATCGAACCGGTAGTCGGATCCAAATCTCCGTAAATCGTACGGAGGAATGTAGATTTTCCCGCACCGTTTGCGCCGATAATACCATAGCAGTTACCACTCGTAAATTTCAGGTTTACGTCATTAAACAACACTCTTTTACCAAACTGTACCGAAACGTTTGAAACTGTAATCATCTTACCTATTTACTATTTAACTATTTACACTTTTCAATTTGAGTGTGCAAAGGTAGACATTTAAAATGAATAATGAACTATCCCGTATGTGCCAATCTGACATAAAAGTATTACCTTTGCAGAGTTTTTTGGCAAAAACACCAACTTGGCAAAGTTTTTGCATGTGATTTTGATATTATGAATAAAAAACAGAAATAGATATGGACCCTAAAGAAAAAAAAGTGAAGGAAGAAGAACTCAACGTTGAGGAAACTCTGAATAACGCGGAAGAACAACCGCAGGACGAACAAGCGGAAAATGCCGCCCCGATGACTCACGAAGAGGAATTGGAAAAGGAACTGGAGACGGCTCAGGAGACCATTGAGGAGCAGAAGGATAAATATTTGCGTCTCTCCGCCGAGTTCGACAATTACCGGAAACGCACTATGAAGGAGAAAGCGGAACTGATCCTGAACGGTGGCGAAAAGAGCCTTAGCAGTATTCTTCCGGTGGTGGATGATTTCGAACGTGCCATCAAAACGATGGAAACGGCTACGGATGTCCAAGCTGTGAAAGAAGGTGTCGAACTGATTTATAATAAATTCATGGCTACCCTGGCACAAAACGGTGTGAAGGTGATCGAAACGAAAGACCAACCGCTGAATACTGATTACCACGAGGCTATCGCCGTAATTCCCGCACCGTCGGAAGCACAGAAAGGTAAAATCCTGGATTGCGTACAGACGGGATATACATTGAACGATAAAGTACTCCGTCACGCCAAAGTGGTAGTTGGAGAATAAGAAGAACTTGAATCAATAAAAGCATGGCAGAGAAAAGAGACTATTATGAAGTACTGGAGGTAACGAAGACAGCCACAGTAGAAGAAATTAAAAAAGCCTACCGCAAGAAAGCGATTCAATATCACCCCGACAAGAATCCGGGTGACAAGGAGGCAGAAGAAAAGTTCAAGGAAGCGGCCGAGGCGTATGATGTATTAAGTAACCCGGATAAGCGCTCGCGTTACGACCAGTTCGGCCACGCAGGAGTGAGCGGTGCGGCAGGTAACGGTGGGCCGTTCGGCGGTTTCGGTGGCGAAGGTATGTCTATGGATGATATTTTCTCCATGTTCGGTGACATCTTCGGAGGTCGCGGAGGAGGATTCGGTGGTTTCAGCGGATTCGGCGGCGGAGGAGGTTCGCAGCAGCGACGGTATCGCGGAAGTGACCTGCGCGTAAAGGTGAAACTGACGTTGAAAGAAATCTCTACCGGAGTGGAGAAAAAGTTCAAGCTCAAGAAATATGTGCCGTGTGACCAGTGCCACGGTAGTGGTGCCGAAGGGGACGGCGGTTCGGAAACGTGTCCAACTTGTAAAGGTAGTGGTACGGTGATCCGTAACCAGCAGACTATTTTAGGGACGATGCAAACGCGTGCCACCTGCTCTACTTGTAACGGTGAGGGTAAAATCATCAAGAACAAGTGTAAGAAGTGTAGTGGCGATGGAATCGTTTACGGTGAGGAAGTAGTGACAGTGCAGATACCTGCCGGAGTGGCAGAAGGCATGCAACTTTCTATGAGTGGCAAAGGAAATGCCGGCAAGCATAACGGCGTGCCGGGAGATTTACTGATTCTCGTAGAAGAAGAACCGCATCCAGACTTGATTCGTGACGAGAATGATCTGATTTATAACTTGTTGTTGAGTTTTCCCACTGCCGCTTTGGGCGGGGCTGTGGAGATCCCGACCATCGACGGAAAGGTGAAGGTAAAGATTGACTCAGGTACTCAACCGGGAAAGGTACTTCGTCTACGCGGTAAAGGATTGCCGAACGTGAATGGATACGGAACAGGGGATTTGCTCGTGAATGTCAGTATCTATGTGCCAGAAGCTCTCAACAAGGAGGAAAAGAGTGCGCTTGAAAAAATGGAAGATTCGGATAATTTCAAGCCGAGTACGTCAGTGAAGGAAAAGATCTTCAAGAAGTTCAAAAGTTTCTTCGATTAAGACTTACATAAAAATTTCTTCCTATTAATAATTAAACGCTCCATGAATGCCTGGTGACACATGGAGCGTTTGTTATTTAAAACCCACTCAATACCCCGGATTCTGTACTAGCTTTGTATTCATCACCCGTATTTTCTCGGGAATAGGGAATACGGTAGTATAACCGGTTTCCTCGTTTGGTAATTGAGGACGGCTGTTGTATGCACGAGTAAACATTCCGAAGCGGATAAGGTCCTGACGCCTCCAACCCTCCCAAGCCAATTCAAGCTGGCGTTCGGAAAGTATATTCTCCAAAGTAGCGGGACGGCGAGCGGCCTTCACCCGGCTCCGGACTTGATTTAACTCGACGTCTCCGTTTGCACCGTTGCGTACTTTAGCTTCGCTCTTCATCAGTAAAGCGTCCGCGTAGCGGAACAGGACAATGTCATTCTCCATTAATTTTCCGTCTTTTGTGGCGGTGGGGTCTACTTCATACTTTTTCATACGGGCACCTGCCGTTTGCTCATACGGGGTGTCGGTGATATCCAATGCTACTTCCCAAGGGAGATATACCAAGACAGTACCGTCGTCCAGCTTGATAATGTCTCCTTTCAAGTCATACATTTCTCCTGCAAAATAACAGATGTCGAAGCGAGGGTCTTGGGCAGCTGTCCCATAACCGAAAGTTTCGAGTGCTTCAATCGTTGCACTGGGACCATTCTCACCGCTTAGCCCGTAAGCTTTGGCATGGTTGTAATGACGGGAACGAAAAAGGTATTGCATCTGATTGGTATACAATGTTTTATTCATCGGGATCGTGAATATATTCTCTACGGACGGTTCATTGAAGATAGAGAAGTTAGTCTCGTATTCCGGTTCCAGTTTATAATTCATAACTTTCAGTTGGTCGCAGTAGTATATGACCGTCTCCCAGGCATTGAGTTCATTACCGTCTACCATGAACTTGATATTTTTTCCGTCGGGACGTTCGTTGTCCGTCCAGTCGTTATCGGTATAAACTTCGGCATTCAGTGCCAGTTTTGCCAACAAGAAAGTAACCACCGGACGAGTGATACGCCCATAATAAGGCCCGGTCTGATTGCTGTGTACCTCCGAAAGTAATGGAGCCACTTCCTGTAATTCCTTGAATATAAATTCGAATACTGTCTTCCGCTCGCTTTGAACGATGTCTTTCATCGCAGGAGAAGAAGACTGCACCAAAGGCACACGGCCAAACAAATCCAGCAGATAATAGTAGTACATCGCACGCATAGCACGCACTTCCGCTCGATAAGCCGGGAGTTCCGCATCAGAATGGGTTTCTGCGAATTTGTCGATTCGTTCGAGCGACTTATTACTAAGCATTACGACTTTATAAAGATACTCCCATGTAGCTTGAATGGCATCATTCTCAATACCCCAATCATGGAGAAATAATCCCTGCCAAAAGCCACCGTCGTACCAGTCGCCACCGCGCGTAGGGATAATAGCTTCATCAGTAGTGAAAGTATTGAGATCATAGACACCTCTGCCCGTTCCCTGCAATCCCTGGCTGTCGCTGTAACCGCCCACATAAGTATAGAGCGAGGCAACAGCATTGAGATAGACTTCCGAAATGGAATTATACACATCATCTTCGGGCAACTTATCTTTCGGATTTTCTTCCAGAAATTTATCGCAGGAAAACAAGAACGTACACGTAGCAAGCACCAAACTAATCTTTTTCAAATATTCTTTCATCTTCTCATCCTCCGTTAAAAGTTAATACTCAATCCCAATGTATAGGTACGTGCCAACGGGTAGTTACGTTTATCATCCACCCCCAAAGTAGAGTTTACCGTAGAACTGTTAATCATCGGTGATAGCCCTGAATAGCCGGAAATCGTCGCCAGGTTGTTGACCGTGAAGGCAAGACGCAAAGAACGGACGTACTTCTTGAGTTTCTGCACCTTCTCGATTGGTACATTCCAACCAAGCGTCACGTAGTCAAAGTTTACGTAATTGCCTTTTTCCAGCCAATAGTCAGTGGCAGTCTGGTCCTTAATGTTCTGCTTCGGCGCGGATTTCATCACATTGTAGTCAGGGAAGATATTCATGTTCATATACGTCAGTGATGTTCCGTTATAGATTTTATGGCCGAAAGCTCCGTTGATCTGCACCGAAAGATCGAAGCGTTTGTAACGGAAGCTGATGTTCGAACCCAGAATTGTTTTGGGCACGGCTTGCCCTGCCACATAGCGGTCTTCGCCGTCTTCAAGATTGACACCACCACCGTTCAAGTCCGCAATACCATAGGTGTATCCACCGTTCCCGTCGGACACCAGTCCGGTGCTATGAGGCAAATAAAAAACACCTAATGGTTGACCGACCATTTGATAGACGATGTGGTTGTAGCCACCGTGGAAGCCGGCTCCGTCGAGACTGGCAAGGCTCTTGTATTCAGGCGCGGAAATCATTTCGCCGTTGTACATTCCGCTTAATGAGAGAAGTTTGTTACGTTGGAAGGTGACATTGGCATTAATGTTCAATTCCATATCTTTTGTTTTCAGAGGAGTGATACCAATAGCTATTTCCGTACCCCAGTTACGCATGGAGCCGATATTAGCCAGTAAAGTGTTGTAAGTGAAAGGCGGTACACTCACATTATACAGATAAAGCATATCCGTTGTTCGAGAATTGTAGTAGTTAGCGGAAAGTAACAGACGGTTACCAAACAAAGCTACGTCAAAACCTGTATTGAAAGTGTGTTTCACTTCCCACTTCAAGTCGGGGTTCGTATTCCTCAAATCACCCAATGAGACAACGGCAGAGTTGCCTACCGGAACAACTCCGTTCGGCTTTACCAGATTCAGTGTAGTATACGAGTCAATTCCACTCTGGTTACCCGCCAGACCGTAACCGATACGAAATTTCAAATTATCAACCACTGGCAAACGTTTCATAAACTTTTCCTCACTGACTACCCATGCGGCAGATATGGAGGGAAAGAAGCCCCACTTATGATTTGCTCCAAACTTGGAGGAAGCGTCCGTACGGGCATTCAGCGTCAGGACATAACGATCGGCATACGTATAGTTGAAACGTCCCATAAAAGATGCGAGACGGGGTTGTTCGTAGTACGAATTTGTCCCCTCCCACAGACGGACTGCACCGGCTTGCAAATTGTTGTAGCCGAACTTATCCGTGCTGAAATTGCTGACTGTGGTATAATATCCCGTGTACGTTTCTTTCTGGAGTTCGGCTAATGCCAGGACGTCGAAGAAGTGCTTTTTCCAGCCTTTTTTATAAGTCAGCATCATATTTCCGAGGAGGGACTCCATTTTCTTTGTTCCTTTATAAGCCTGCCCGTTCGCCCAAACAGAGGTGGGGAGATATTGCGAATTTTCAACTATATTATAGGTATAGGCACCGAACAGTACCAATTTCAATTCTTTCATCAAATTGAAGGTGAAACGGGCGTGTGTACTGATATGCGAAGTAGCGTCGTCATCGTCCACCTGCATCCATGCCAACGGGTTTGTTATCTGACTGGCGGTAGTGATGCCGTCCCACGAGTTAGTAACGGGATCTTTATGGTTAGGATACGTCGGGTTAAAGGTTGCCGCCGAATAGAAGGTTTTCTGATAGTCAACCAGATTATGATTTTTCAGGATAGAACCGAACATCCCCAGTTCGCAGTCGAAGAAGCCATCGAACATCTTTTGGTTCATGTTCATATTGGAAGTGAAATTCTTCATATCTTCATTCAAAATCACCCCCTGACGATCCATAAAACCAAGTGATACACGGTAGCTCGACGTGCTGGAGCCTCCATAGAAAGCGACGTGATGATTCTGTTGCAGACCTGTCTGTTGTATTTCTTTCTGGAAGTTAGTATTATTACCTTTATCTAAAATAGAGATACCGCGTTCGGAAGCTACGCTACGGAACTCGTCTCCCGACAACATTTTAAGATTCTTGTAGACAGTAGAAATGCCGAAACTACCGTTGTAGGCTACCTGCGTCCTACCCTGCATTCCTTTTTTAGTGGTGACTTCAATCACACCGGAAGCACCACGTGAACCGTATTGTGCCGTTTCGGAAGCATCTTTCAGAATCGTGAAACTTTCGATATCTGTGGGGTAAATGGAGGTCAGCATACTAAGGTCGCCAAACACTCCATCGACAATAATCAGAGGATCGTTACCACTAGTCAGTGAAGTGGTTCCACGCAGGCGCACTGCATCCAGAGCTGCGGGTCCATTCGTACCCCGTTGAATAGTCAAACCCGGTACCCTACCCCGAATCGCTTCCAAAGGATTGGTTACCTGGTCTTTGTTCATTTGTTTCTCCGTAATTTTCTCCACAGAACCGGAGAGGGTTTTCAGACTTCCGGTAGCATAGCCTACCGTTATCAAGGAATCCAAGTCCAGAGGAATGACAGGAATCTTCTGTGCAAATGTATTTCCGCACAAAACTACCAGAAGAAAGCTAAGAAAAGTTAGTTTACCGTGTTGTCGTATCATAACTATCAGTTTTTAAGGTAATAATACAAATATAACAAAAAAAGAAGGAATCTGGTTGAGTAGATTCCTTCTTTTATTGATATTAATAGCCGCAATATGACTCTTTTTTCGAGTTTTACCGAGGGATTTGCTTACTTCACTATGATTTCATCAGTAAATATCCAGCCACCCAGTTCTTTGCCGGCACGCGCCTGATAACGTACATAGCGTCCCTTGACGGTTCCTTCCCACGAAACATCGGAAAACTTGATTGCTTCTTCCTTGTTAACAACAAAGTCCTGATGCTTCAGTTCCGTAAAATTGACTCCGTCATCGGAAACTGAAATAACCACAGACGCAGGCAAGAATACTTCAGCTCCCACTACCTGCATGAAAGCTGCTGTGACTGAATGAATAGTGGTCTCGTTTTCCATATCAACGGTTACATCGAGGCGGTTCTTCGAGATAAATCCCTGCCATGCACCGTCACCGTAAGTCCAGTCGCCACGGATACCGTCGGTCAAAGTCACATCACCTTGTGCTGCATAAGAGGAGTTGTAAGGAGCGTTATAGATCACTTTCTTTCCCAATGCCAGATGCGTAAGGGGTTGTAAAGATTCCGGCCGACTTCCGATCTCACTCTTCAAATCGAAAGTGTGATAGCCTTTCGCCTGCAAATCCGTTACCGCTTTCAGGGCACGTGCATGGAAGTCCGGCCATGACTTACGTTCCGGAGCCGACCAGGCAACTTCCGCCAATGCCAGCGTACGTGGATATAGCATATATTCCACGTGTTCGGGAGTCGGGACATATTCAGTAAAGAGATTAACTTGCGCACCATACACAAGTTTCGCTTGTTCCGCCGACAATGAAGTAGAAACCGGATTGTAAGAATAGACTTTTTTCAATGGCAAGTATCCACCAATCGCTTCCGGCTGAGAGTACGGAGCGTCCTGATAACTATCCAGATAACAGTAGCCACCCGGCGTCATGATAGCCCGGTGTCCGGAAGTTACAGCTGTAATACCGCCTTCTTCTCCCCGCCATGACATTACAGTCGCGTTAGGAGCCAGTCCTCCTTTCAATATCTCGTCCCAGCCGAGCAGACGTCGACCATGATCGTTCAGGAACTTCTCAATACGATGAATCAGATAACTTTGCAGTTCGTCCACGTGAGAGAGATGTTCGTCTTTCATTCTCTTTTGGCATTTCGGGCAAGTTTTCCACGCTGCCATACCGGCTTCGTCACCTCCTATGTGAATGTATTCGGAAGGGAAAAGCGCCATGACCTCGGTCAGCACATTTTCCAAAAAGGTGAACGTTTCTTCGTTTCCGATACAGAAGTCCGCGTTCTTGTAAGGCTCACCCGCGCAAGAGAGTTGCGGATAAGCTGCCAGCACTTCTTCCGAGTGGGCAGGCATTTCAATCTCCGGAATAATCGTGATGAAATGCTGACGAGCATATTCTACGATTTCGCGAATATCATCCTGTGTATAGTAACCTCCGGAAGCTCCAGGCTCGTCGAAACGGAGGTACTTACGTCCGCCGTTCCACCACGTCTTCCAATTGGCGTCAGTACGCCAGGCTGCAAATTCTGTAAGCAAAGGATATTTCTTGATTTCAATTCGCCAGCCTGCCGCATCTGTAAGGTGCAGATGCAGGCGGTTGATCTTATAGAATGCCAATGCGTCTATCTGTTTCTTCACAAATTCTTTAGAAAAGAAATGACGGGATACATCCAGCATTAAGCCGCGATAAGCGAAACGAGGACTATCCTGCACTTCAACAGAAGCAATGGAATAGCCTGTTTCCGAAGGCTGAGATAATTGCAACAGTGTCTGGATTCCGTAGAACAATCCCGCTCCCGATGTTGCACGGATAAGGATTCGTTCCGGAGTGACGGACAGGGTATAACTTTCGGGAGAAGGCAACTGTTCGCTCTTTTCGGTTATCAACAGAGAAAGTACGTTCTGCGTATCTTTTTTCTTTCCTTTCTTTAGATGAACCGGTAATGCTTGCAGATAGCTTTCCAGAAGTCGAGCTTCTCCACCTTGAATGTTTGTATAAAGTTTTGTTTTCTCTGAGAGTAAAAAAGAGCCCGTACCCTGCTCTATTTTCAGAGGGACAGGGATTACGGACTGTGCATGAAGAGGATGTGCCGCAAAGCACATCCCCAATACCCATAAGAAAAGACAAACTTTAGTGCATCTATTTCTTATATTCATTAATCTACTGTGATTTCATCTACAAACAAGAAAGCAGGATTTCCTTTGCCTCCATGCCATTCCGGTATTTTACTTTCAGACAAGGCAACCACCTTTACATACTGAGTTTTCACCGGAGTGAATGACAATTTATGTTCGTAGATACCATTCTTATCACTTTGTTCCATAGCAGGGTATTCTTCGGAAGCTACTTTGGTAAAGTTCTTACCGTCGTCTGATACTTCTACGGAAAATCCTCTTGCATCAAACACCCAGTCTCCCTTCTCTACGCAAGTAGAAATAGCAACGCTCGAAATCTCGGTAGGTTGCTGAAGGTCGATAGTCATATCCATATCGTTTTTATAGAATGCAATCCAACGACCGGTCTTATAGTTGCCATTTCCTTTCAGTCCGTCTACTAGTGTAGATTCACCTTTAAACATATATTGTTTGTTGACCGGTTGATTAGCTACAATCGGCTTCATGCTGGACTTACTGAAATTGATCTTCTCTGAAATCACACGGCTGTTTCCGGTAGGACGAACAGCGATAGCGGAGAAGTCTGCATTTTCCTTGATTTTCAGGATACCTTCATAAAGCGGAGAAGCGGCAGTAGGTTCCGTACCGTCCAATGTATAGTGGATAGGGGCATTGTCAATGGTAGACAACGTGATGTCCAGTGTACCGTCTGCCGGGTTCGGCGTATATTCGGCTGTTACGTTAAACACATGTTTTGCATAATTGTATCCTTCTGCATCATACCACTTAATCAGTTGCGGCAAACGAGACAGGAAGTCTTCATAGTTCTTCTTGTCGGGAGTAGACCACTGGATTTCACACAATGCAGCCCAACGAGGCAATACCATATATTGCGCATGAGAGAAAGTAGGAATATATTCAGTCCAGAGATTAGCTTGCACACCCTTAATATATTTTTGTTCTTCCGGAGTAAGGGAAGTCGGCATCGGTTCGTAACTATATACTCTTTCAAGCGGCAGATAACCACCAATTCCGAGAGGTTCGTTTTCCGTATCTTTCGTCTGATAATAGTCGAAATACAAATAGGTATTCGGTGTCATAATCACATCGTGTTTCTGTTTGGCAGCTTCGATACCACCTCTTTCTCCACGCCATGACATAACGGTTGCATTAGGAGCCAGTCCGCCTTCGAGAATTTCATCCCAACCAATAATCTGACGTCCGTGGTCGTTCAGGAATTTCTCAATGTGATTGATTACGAAACTCTGCAAACGTTCTTCCTTACTATGTTTATCATCCGATTTTAACCCCAATGCCTTGATACGTGCCTGACATTTCGGGCATTTCTCCCAGCGTACTTTCGGGCATTCGTCACCACCCACATGGATATATTCTGACGGGAAGATCTCAATCAATTCAGCATATACGTCTTCGAGGAATTTCAATACCTGATCGTTTCCGGCACAAAGCACATCTTCAGATACACCCCATTGTCTCCAAACTTCATACGGACCGCCAGTACAACCTAATTCGGGATAAGCGGCAAGAGCAGCCTGCATATGTCCCGGAAGGTCAATCTCGGGGATAACCGTGATATAACGTTCGGCAGCATACGCTACTATTTCCTTAGCCTCTTCCTGCGTATAGAAACCACCATAAGGTTTGCCGTCATATTCACCGGAGTTACGTCCGATAACTGTTTCCGTTCTCTTAGAACCTATTTCCGTCAGTTTCGGGTATTTCTTGATTTCCAGACGCCAACCTTGGTCTTCAGTAATATGCCAATGGAAACGATTCATATTATGCAAAGCCATCATATCAATATAAGTCTTCACTTCATCTACAGTAAAGAAATGACGACTCGTATCAAAATGTGCGCCACGATAAGCGAAACGGGGAGCATCCTTTATCTCTACTGCAGGCAAAGCAATCTCCGCACCTATTGCGACAGGCAATGACTTACGCAATGATTGAATTCCGTAAAATACTCCGGCCTCTGTAGGAGCAGTGATTGTAATTCCGTCACCGGTAACTTTCAATTGGTAAGATTCCGGATTTTCGGATTCTGTCCCAAGTGCCAGTACAATTGCATTCTCTCCTTCTGTTCCGGCTTCGATAACAAAATCTTTTCCGGTAGCTGTTTTCAAGTAGTCTGCCAGAAATTTCGCGTTACGTTGCATATTCTCATTACCTTCCGGATAGAGAATCTTCACACTACTCTTCAGAATGAAGGGGTTTCCCGAGGCTGTTACAATTTCCTGAGGCATGGGAATAATCTGGTAATCAGCTTCTTGCTGAGCCGATTGACAAGAGGCAAAAAGCCCTGCTACCGCCAGACATCCCGTTAATTTTAAGAGTTGTTTCATAAACTAAAAAATTAGGTGTTAAGTTATTAATAGAATTATTTAATTATAGGTCTCACGAATATGCTTCACAGTCAGAGGCAGTTCCTCCCCTTTCTTTATTTGAGGAGAAGTAATGAGAATCGTTTTACGTTCTCCGGGCAGAAGATCGAAAAAGTTGTCACTAAAACGGGCACCCTGTAATGGTACTTCGATAAAGACGTCTTTTGCCAAAACAGGAGAAAGAAGTGTCAGTTCGCATTCGCCATCTGTCTGCTTCATTTTATAGGAAATAGTCGTTTCGGGCAAAAGCAGGTCTTTGGTCTTTGCAAAGAAATAAACCGTTTCATCTACCACATGTCCGGATTTGTCTTTCAAGGTAAGCAGCATGAAGCAGTGGAGGAGTTCTTCCGAAAGCGGGCGTTTTGTCGAAGACAGTAAGACGTCAAGTTTTGTCCGATATACACATTGAGAGGTATTTGCAGGAACCGACAAAGATTTCAATAGCATCGGTTTACTGATCTTTTTTCCCTCAAAGTCTATGACTTTCATTTCTAATGTCATTTTCTCCAACGTATCAAGGCGATCGGAAAGAAGGTAGACACATAAGCTGTCATTCCGCTGAATAGGGTTGATATGAATAGGAGCAAAAGCACGTTTCGCCTGATAATGCAAAGCTTTCCAGTTACCATAATAGTCGATACTCGACCATGAAACAACGGGCCAGCTATCGTTCAACTGCCAGTATAGAGTACCCATGCAATAAGGACGGTTACGACGGTGAGCTTCCAAGCCATGACGCATTCCCTGGCCTTGCAAAACCAGTCCGACGTATACAAAGTCCTCAAATTTCTCAGGTACGATATAGTCACGTTCCATGTAAGTACGGATCAAAGCATTGCCAATACTACTCTTTTGGTGGGCATTCATCACTTCCGATTCGATTTGATAATCTTCAGGAGCTGCGAATGTAGCAATAGTTTTCATCTCAGGGAAGGATTGGAAACCAAATTCGCTCATGAAACGTGGCAAGTCGGTATCCAATGATTCAAAAGGTTTCTGTCCGTACCAAACACCCCAATTATGGCTATCGCCTATTCCCCATGATTCGGGACGTCCCCAGTTGGCTAGATAAGGGGAGCTATGGATATAAAAGCGGTCAGCATCGAGTTCTTTCACCTTGGCGGGAAGTAGTTCACGGAAGAGTTTGTCGTAACCGGACATCATTTCCTGATAGATTTCCGGAGTGTATTTTTTCTGATACCCCCAATATTTCAAGGCTTCCAATATCTCATTGTTGCCACACCACATAGCCAGCGAAGGGTGGTTGCGAAGACGGCGGATGTTGTAGCAAGCTTCCTCCTCTACCCGCTTCAAGAATGTAGGGTCAGACGGATAAGGGGTACAAGCGAACATAAAGTCCTGCCAAACCAAGATGCCGTTTTCATCCGCCAAATCATAGAAACGATCGTCTTCATACGTTCCTCCACCCCATATACGGACTACATTCATGTTGGCCTCTTTGATATCACGGAACAATGTCTGATAGCGTTCGGTAGTCACAGAGGGCAATAGAGCGTCCTGTGGTATATAGTTGGCACCTTTGGCGAACATCGGAATGCCATTCACTTCAAAATAGAAAGATTCTCCGTCCGCATCTTTCTCGTTCACCAACCGGACGGTACGTAAACCGATACGGTGGGATTGCTCGGCTACCACTTTACCGTCAAAGACAACTTGAGCAGAGAAATCATACAAAGCCGGTTTGCCCCAACCATTCGGCATCCAGCGTACCGGAGACAGGACTTCGGAAGGGATATGGATAGAGTTGAGTCCGGGTTGCAAAGTGACAGAACGGCTAATTACAGTTTCTTCTCCTTTTTCAAATGAATAATTAATCCGTATTTCTGCTTGAATCGATTGAGGAAGTATATTGTTTATTTCCAGTTCATTAGATAGTTCGGCAGAGTGTTCTGTCAGCGACAGTTGCTTGATATGATAATCATTAATGGAAGCGGCGTCATAAAAACGAATTTTTACCGGACGCCAAATACCACTAGTTACCATACGGATTCCCCAATCCCAACCGTAACTGTAAGGAGCTTTACGGGAGAACACACTCAGATGTTTCTCATGGTGGTCATTATCCGCCGGATAGTTGAATCCGTTGGAGGCATATTGAGGAAGAGTTTGCCGGATAGGTGAATGGAAATATATATGGAGTAAGTTTTCCCCTAGACGAAGTTGTGGCTTTACAGGTAACGAATAACCGACAAACATATTATCGGACTTTAACAGTAAGGAACCGTTGAGATAAACATCTGCATAGGTATCAAGACCTTCAAAGATGAGCTGGGCATCATCCCGCTCCAATTGTTCCATTGTAACGGTAAAAGAAGTGCGGTATTCCCAATCTTCGTTTTCCACCCATTGAATCTTCTGTTCATTCATTCCATAAAAAGGAGAAGGAAGTAATTTGTGGTGAATAAGGTCCTGATGTACTGTACCGGGCACTTCTGCCGTTCGCCATAGTTCTGTTCCTGCTTGAGAAAATTCCCAGCCTGTGTGTAGAAGTACAACTTCTGAATTGTCATTACTCTGTGCATACGCCATGCTGCAACAACATAGTAGTCCGCATGCTATCTGAGCCTTTTTTCCTGTCAAATTCAATATCATAGTGGGGGTATTAGATATTAACGGAGTCAAAGATATTACTTTTTTGTCAATTTTCCCCCATTATTCGACCGTTATTTTTATAATTTCCGGAGTACGGACACCGGGCTTCAATTCTCCATTAATATTATAATATGTTTTATCCCACCCCACTAACGCAGCTCCGGCACGCGCTACCAGCGATGTACGGGCAACTTCCTGCCAGATGTCCAGATTGATATTATAGACCAATATACGGTCATTAAACTTATACCATTCTACCGGATGAAGGAGGTAATCTTTTTCAGGACACCGTAGAGCCGCTAGAAATATGTCTTTGTTTACTCCACCTGTACATAATACCAAGCTATCATTTAATGCAACGGCAGCTCCCCCCCCTAAAGATACAACCTCTCCGTCACTTCCTTTCGGAGTAGCTACAGGCATCCATTGCCGAGATACGGAAGAATAACAGTAACCACTTGTGGAAAGTGTTGCCGGTTTTCCTTCCGTAGAAGGAGCAAATCCTCCCCATAAATAGAAACGGTAGTCGTCTCCCCTACGCTGGCCGGCACAAACGGCTTGTGTACGTGCATCTCCGGGATATTCCGGTAACTCATGCCAGCCTACAGAAAGATTAGTTAAATCGAGTCGGAGGAAGGAATTGGATGGCTTTCCGTTTCTATTTCCTCCGGCTATGAATAGTTGTTCCCCAATTAGCGTCCCACACATATTATCTAGAGCATAAGGTAAAGCCGGTAATGTTTCGATGACGACTTTCCCTTTCTTCTTATTTTTCCCATTCTTTTCGCTTTTCTCATCCCAGCGGATTTTATAAACAGAAGTTAGTGCATCCTGACCGTCAGTTCCTCCTATACAGATGATTCCATCCGAACAGGATACAGAAACGCCATAAGCGGCAGAAACGGGAAGTTCTCCAACTTTATTCCAGACAAACACTGTATCTGGATTCATCTCTGCTACATAAATCCCCTGATAGTATTTCTTTTTTCCTCCTTCATCGGCGGGGATTCCGGGAAAATTACAACCTCCTGCCAACAGCAGTTTCCCATTCAGCATTCCTGCATAACAGGCAGAGACTCCTGATTTAAGTCCTTTCTCCGACTTAGGAAATCCCTCCATTCTTTGTAAATGGAGATCGGCAACAAAAGATTCGGGCGCTTCCGCACGAAAAGTTGACGCGGGCAAACCTGCCTCATTCACCAAATTTGCACGTGTGAAAGGTTGCCAGCCATAACGGATATATCGCGGACGTTTCACTTGTTCGCTATATACTTTTATCTGACCGTTTATTATTTCGGCAACTGCGGGATAATAAACGCCGTCTGTCTCGGCAACTTCAAACGTACGCAAAGGACCACCGTCCGAACTCTTCAACCCCTTGCCGTAATCAAAAGTAACATATACGACATCTTCACAAAAATCGGCCCGACAAAATAAGGGTCCGGAAGGCAACACATCATGCATTCCATAAGTTTTATTCAATGCCCAGCGAGCCAAGCGTTCTCCAACCGGTTTTTTATTTCTAGGATGTACATCCAACGAATCACCATAATCACTTGATACTGCCATACCGGTATTCGGAATTTCAGCCATCATTCTACGCTGGCTGTCACGGAACCACGGCCACGAAGGACGAGCTATACTGGAAAGCTGTACATAATAGAATGGCAAATCCTCATTCTTCCAGTTCTTACGCCAACTACCGACTAAGAGTTTAAAGAGCTTCTCATGAGCTTCGCAATTATGAGCGTTTGATTCCCCCTGATACCAGATCACACCTCTGACGGGATATTGCTCCAACGGCCGAATACCGGACTCGTATAAATAACAAGGTTCATAAGGGTGGCGCTGAAACTTCTCCTTCGAGAGTTTAACATTCAATGCAGCTCTTCCACGTACCCAGTCCTGTATAAAGTCATTACGCGTCCAATCTTTTAATATAGCCGGGAATTGATATTCCAACGTATTCCGGTCAATCCATGATTCGATGGGTGAACCGCCGATAGCATTACAGATCAACCCCACCGGAACCTTCAAGCTATCCCGCAACATCTGACCGAAATAATAAGCGATTGCAGAGAAATGGGCAGCATTGGCAGGAGTACAAATTTCCCATTCGGTCTCCTTATAATATTGAAGATGATTCAAGGAATCGAGAACGGAAGCGTCCCATTGCACTGCGTCCGTGCGCCAGCGCGCTTTCATGTCATACAAACGTAACTGTTCGTCGGCAGCTTGAGGAATGTCTTTTTTGCCGGTAATAGTCTGCCGTAACATAAATTCCATATTCGACTGACCGGAGCATAACCAAACCTCTCCTATCAAGACATTTGTATATTTCAAGATTCTATGAGGGGTAGAAATTGTTAGCGTATAAGGTCCTCCCGCTTTCAACGGTGATAATTTCACGGACCATTTACCGTCCGGTGCAGCCTTTGTAATCCACCGCTGGCGGTCTATGCAAACTGTTACTTGCTCTCCTGCATTGGCTATCCCATGAACCTTCAAAGGAGTATCGCGCTGAAGAATCATATTATCCGTATAAAGCGGAGATAATTTCAAGCCTCCATAATCTCCGGTGATAGCCGAGTAAACTGTTCTCGCCATTATCGCAGCCCCTTCAGCAGCAGGATGAACAGCGTCCGGCAAAAGATAAGGATATGGATAAAGCGGTTCGTGGAAATCGATTAACTGTATCCCGGCATAGCGTGCCACCGTTTCAATAGCCGTTTGTATCTCTCCATGCCAATCACGGGTTCCCGACAAAAAACGGATATGGCGGTCGGCAATCGGAGTCATTCGTGCAATGATAATCCGTACAGCGGGATTGGCCTCACGGAATGTATCAATCAGCTTCAAATAATCTTTCACAAAAAAATCACGGTAGTTAGGCCAATTGCGAGGGTCGGTATCATTGATACCCAAATGAATGACAACAATATCTCCTGCAAAATCCAATGCTTTCCGATATTCTTCCTGTCGGGTATAAGGGCGATGTCCCTGATTAAGCAGGGTAGCGCCAGGTTTCCCGAAGTTCTCGACTTCATAACGTTCTCCCAGCAGCTTTTGCAACTTCACAGGATAAGATTGTGTTGCACGGTCAGATAATCCTGTACCATAGGTAATACTGTTTCCTACACATGCAACCTTTATCCGTTGCTGGGCAGACAACACCCAACAAACGAACAGACAGACGAATAATAGTAAAATCTTTTTCATTTATTTCTTCCCAATGTAAGGTTTCACAATCTCTACCCATTTCAAGTAACCTTTCCCCAGAAGATGCAAACCATCATTTGTATAGGTAGTGTTCATCTTTCCGGTTTGTTTGTCTATAAAATGGGAGTACAAATCTATATAGGTCGCTCCTTCTTTTTCTGCCAAGCCGACTAACCCTTTATTGATTTCAGGGATAACCTGCCAACGGGAAGTATGTCCCTTGAACATATTGTAATGGTCGGTGACCGGAAGAACACTTTGCAGATATAGCTTTGTTTTAGGCGAATCTGCCTTTATCTTCCTGACAATCATCTCAATACGGGATACAATAGTATCGGCGGGAGTTCCCCTACTCACATCATTAATACCAATCAAAAGAAATATTTTAGCGGGCTTTCCCTTCAGGATAGCATCAAGACGGTCATATACTCCCATACAAATGTCGCCGCTGATTCCACGGTTTTTGACATGTTTGTTCTTGAACAGTTCCGCCCATTCGGCACCGTTTGTGATACTGTTTCCCAGAAAAATAATGTCACTGGAAGTAACAGGCAGTTCTTCAAACAATGTAGCACGCTGGTAGTAAAACGTAGAATATTTGCGTTCTTGTGCGCGGCATAACAAAGACAGGGTCAATATGACCACTAAAAAAAAGATCTTTTTCATGACTATTCTTTTTATTTACTCATTAGCATATCCGTTTTTCATTATAGCATATCTGAGTTTCATTATAACATATTCAAATCTGCTCATAGCATATTTATAAATAGTTCTCTCTCTATAATCGATATGTCACTCTAGTGTTTTATTTGGTGAGTAAATGAGTCCTTCTACCGCTTTCTGTCCGTCAAGAGTAACAAAGACAGTAGTAAACATCCATTTTACTAGCCGGACTTCCGGGCTAACAAACTTCCCTACCGGTAATTTCAAAAGTACTTTATTCCAGCCTTTTTGCAGATGAACTTCCAAAGGCGGGCGTGCCACACAATTTTCGTTGCCCAAAGCTATTTCATTGCTTTTGGTGCGGTGAGTAGCTGTCCAGACAGGCGGTAATATTTCCTGTTCATTTATCCAGATACGGCTTTCCTTATAATCCCATTTTCCCGGCAGAGGAGGAAGATCGGCTTCGGAGCGTCCGTAATTCTGAAATTCAGCCCACAAACCAACGTTTTGTTCTTTCGGCGAATAGACATAGGTGTAGGCGTAGGCCGTATGGTTTTCTTTCGGTTCTTTATAAAATCCGGGAATAAGCGTCCCCCACACGTGGCGTAAATAGATTCCGGCACCAATAGCAGGACGCACATTGTATGTTTTTCCTCCATAGCTGTAACTATCCTGCAAAGTTTCTTCCGGAGGAAAAGCCTTTGCCAGATTTCCTTCGTTCGGGAAAGCATCTGTAATATTCCATTTCACATTTGTCTGGCGGACATACGCAAACGGATAACCGTCAAAAGTATGTTCTTTATGCCACAACAAACGACGTTCAAAATCGGCAAAACTTCTGAATAGTTCCGAATGCTCGTCGGTTGGAAGTATTGTTCCGTTCTTATCGAAATATTCCGTCCCACCACCTTTCCAGGCACGTTCCGCCATAGCCAGCATATTAGGATAGAAATTATTTTCGATAATCATCCCCCACTCGGTACTGACTAACCTGTCATTCCAGATAGCCAGGATTGTCCCTGCTAAATCTTCGCTTCCTTGTTCCTTATTATAAATACGACTGTTGTACAATGCTATGATATCACCAAAGGTGTCAAAATGATTCAGATAATGAAAACGTGAGTCAATGGCGGGAATCCCTTTCTGCGCCTTTCCACGATAACTCCAAAGTTGAGTCATGTCAATCTCACCGGGTTTGTAGTGCCAACCCGGATTCCATGAAATTACTTTCTTACCTTTGGAACGTACATAGGACACCATTTCCGGCACAAAACGGGGATTGGTAAACTGCACTTCATCCGTACCGATATGCAAATAAGGCACATCAAACGTTTCACAGACTTCATCCATCAACAATTTCAAGATTTTCATCCCTTCAGGACTTTGCATATCATGGCGGAAAGTACGTATAAATGCAGCGCTATGTCCGGGCATATCTATTTCGGGAATCAGCGTCATGTGATGTGCTTTACAGAATGCAACCAACTCCTTGGCTTCTTCCAGCGTATAATATTTGCCGGGCATGCGGGTGGTATTCGCACTATCGTTCAGCATCGGAAAAATCTTACTTTCCAGACGCCAGGATTGATTCTCGGTCAAATGCCAGTGAAAAACATTGATTTTGAATTTGGCAAGCGCGGCGATTTCACGCTTAAGTTCATCCAGTGAAATGTAGCTTCTTCCAACATCCTGCATAAATCCGCGAACCCGGAAAGCAGGCCAGTCGATGATCTCAGCTCCTTGAATATGCGTTTTTGAATTCCTTTTTTCTGCCAGCTGCCTTAAAGTTTGCATAGCCCAATAAACACCGCGTTCGGTTACAGCCTCAACAATTATCCGCTTCTTTGTGATGCTCAGTCGGTAGGCTTCATCCTGGTTCATCGGTATTTCGGGGAGGGTCGGCAGTAATTTAACTTCAATAGTACCGGTTGCCTTGGGGGAGACGGTTCCTCCCATTTCGGAGATAAGAGTTTCCCACTCCTGTTGAAGCACAGGAGTGGAAAGCTGTACCTTATTCACCTGAAAGTTTAAATGAGAGGGAGTAAACTTTTGCGGCTGGGGGAGCAGGTGATAATCACCTGCTTTTACCACTGAAATTGTGCATAAGTTAATTATAATATATATAAATAATATGAGTCTGTTTTTCATGATTACAGGTCGTATGATAATTCCTATTGTATTATATCTCTCAGCCGGATTGCCTGAAAAGTCATATGAGCGACACTGCTTTCATATAATATGCCGACTGTCTCTTTATCAATCATTGTCAAACAAGAATATCCCCAACCGTCACCTTCATCCAGCATCACTTGATGTTCGGGTAGCCAGGTGATACCTCCATCCAGACTGGCCTTGATCGTGATATGATGACGACCTTTTACCGTATTCGGATTGGAGAATAAAAGAATATCCTTATTTAATGTGTTGTCTGCCGCTTTCACGCTGATTAAACTTGCCATACACACCGGTTCCTGTAAAGCTTTACGGGAAGAAGGATGTTCTGTCCAAGTCTTACCGAGATCCTTGGTAGTAGCGACAGCACGACTGCCTCCACGGTTATCTCTCATATTTAACATCAGTACGCCAGGCTCCACTTCCGCTACCTGAGCTTCTGTTGTATTGGTGCGTGCATAGTTATGGATTTTCCATGTTTCGCCACGGTCTTTGCTATACATAATTCCCGCATTCGGAACACGGGTAGAATCGATAAACTGAATCGGGAATACCAATGTGCCGTCTTGCATGGTGATACCTCGTCCCGGTCCTTGCAAAAGGAAATACCAGGATGGATCTTTCACCTGATCTGTTATATTAATAGGCTCCGACCACGTTTTACCATCGTCCGTACTCTTTGACAATACCAACTGGGCCGTATGATTCATATCCATTCCCGGATAAGAACTCCACCAAGCACGCTGATTACCCATTCCATGTGTCCAAGCCGCCACCACCCATGTTGTGTTGGTCTTGGTATCCACTAAGATCGAAGGGTCGCCAACACCGTTCTGCGCAGCAGGCAAACCGCCAGTTTCACCAAAAGCTAAAGGTAAACGCATCTTCTCCCATGTTTTACCACCGTCTACACTACGGCTCAAACCGACGTCCACATGTTCCTGCAAATCAACACTGCTATTATAACGTACATCATAAACTCCCAGCAATGTTCCTTTATTAGTAGTTGCCAATCCCGGAATACGGAAGGCAGCCGAACCATCGTCACCGGCATGGCGTACCCCTACTCCTACCCTATGAGCTATATTCTCCGGCGAAACCGTATGCATAAGTGCTTCTTTATTATCAACCTTAACAGTAACAATCTTAGCTGACACTTTATCCAGCAAAGAGGCGCCCGGTTTCATTTGCAGACTGATCCAGAAATAATTGATTCCGGGAAAAAGTTTCTGATTAGCATTCAGTATCACTTTCCGCCCGGGATTATTTACCTGTGATTTATTAATTGAATAAGAAGGATTCGCAGCCAATGTCTTCCCCGGCGTATGGCTGGAAATATAAGATACGGGAGTAAAGAATTTCTTACCATAGTTTTGTCTGGCCTCCGTACCACTATAATATAACTTAACGGACTGTATATCCGCCATATTCACATCTTTGCCAAAATTCAAAACTACTTCATCCAAACTACGACTCTCTTTTGCATTCAAACGCAACATAAACAACACGTTATCCTGTCGTTCAATCAAAATTGGAATCTGAGTTTCACGCACAAATACAGTATCCGATGCAACAGCCTGCAAAGTCCCACAGACAGATAAAAAAAGGATAGATAATAATAAAAGTAGGTTTCTTTTCATGGTATTATTAATTGTTTGGGCACAAAGATATAAATTTATCATATTACCAGCAAATAATTAAATATTTTATTATATACAAGAATATTAATAAACTAGCATTAGTGTGCCATTTCTTTCTTTAAAAGGAAGAAAAAGATAAAAAGCGAGATAGATAAATTAGTCCCTATCCCGCTTTTTATCACAATGTACTAACTTTTATTCCGGCTGCTTTTTATAAGTGTCATATCCCGGAGTTTGTTCCAGTAATGGATTGATATTCATCGTGCTAATATCCAATGGCCATAAAAGTTTATGCTTTTCACTCGTACTAATCAAAGAAGAAGTAGACGGATAATTGGCTGCTGCCGAAAACGCCAACGAATTATGAGAAGCATCCTGCATACGTACAACATCAAACCAACGTTTACCTTCCCAGACAAATTCCTTATCGCGTTCGTGCAATATAGCCAATTCGTTTGCTTCAAAACTACCGTCAGCGTATTCGTGCCCGGCATAGTCGTCGCCATAAGCACGCTTACGTACATCATTAACATAAGTACTGCATGATTCACCTAATCCGTTTGCCACTTCGGCCATCATAAGCAAAGCGTCCGCATAGCGATAGATAATAATATCCGTATCATAAATACGATTGTTATTAGAGTTAATTGAACCTATGCCTTTTTTCATAACGCAGCCAAAACTTGCAAGATCTTTATCTTCTTGAGTATAATATTCCAAAAAGGTTACATCACGACGAGTATCTTTTTCATCATAGGCAGACCAGAAATCATAGGTATATTCATGCCTGAATACACCGCCAGTCCCTTTCAGATTCAAAGTGTCGGTTTCTATCCGCTTGCTGTCACGTCCATACACCTGTCCGATAAATACTGCATCCTGATATAAAAATTGCCCAGCCCAGTTGGTTGCTTCACCGTCGGCAAAGTGTAATGTGAAAATAATCTCTTTATTATTACGATTGGAAGTACTGAAAACATTTTCAAAATCGGACAGTAATTCAAACTTACCTATAATCTGATTCAAAGCTGCTTGAGCAACCTTCAAATCAGTTGTTCCGGTAGCAGTATGTCCGGTAATGGTCACTTTAGCAGCCCACATATATATTTCCGCTTTCAACATCAGGGTAGCAGCTTTGGACCATATTGTTTTATCGTAACTATTTGTCACTGTAATATCTGCATAATTATTCTCTGATTTTTGAATATCACCTTTTATAAATTCAAGCGTTGCTTCCGCTGTCGCACGTTCCACATAAAATTTGTCCGCAGTCACCTTGCCATTCAAGAGTTCAACTTCAGTGACAATAGGCACTCCCCCATACGTCTTATAAAGCATGAAATAATATAATGCCCTCAATCCATACGCTTGAGCCAAATAGTGTTTTCTGTTTGTATCATCCAGGAAACTGCATTCATTCTCTACTTGCTGAATAAAATGATTGACTTGCATGATTGGAGAATAAAGACCGTACCAATTACTAATACCCGGCCTGTCTTGATCGATTACATTGGAACGGAGATTAGCATAGTTCAAACTAGTATTTTCAGATGAAGTTCCTACACGTTGTGTTCCACCACGAACTTCTCCTAGAACATAGAACATATCATAATAACTTCTCAGTTGAGAATGCATACCTGTCATATATCCATCAACTTGAGCTTCATTATTCCAATAGTTTCCACTTCCGAAATAATCCTCGGGAGCCAAATCCAAAGCATCGCATGATGTATAGAGGACAGAGGATACAAATAAAGAAATGATGTATATTATTTTTTTCATAATCTGTCTTTTTTATATGTTAGAAAGAAACGTTGATACCAAAAATTACAGTGCGAGGCAATGGATATCCACCGTTGTTATCCGCCTTTTCAGGTGAGAACAAGTGCTTCGCTTCTGTCAGATAACCTAAGTTTTGTCCTGTCACAGATAATTCCACGTTACTCAATTTAGCTTTTTGCACCCATATCGACGGTAACCGATAAGTTAGCGACAGTTCACGAAATGCCAGATAATTACCATTATACACAAACATGGAAGAACTACGGCAATAGTTTCTCTTTCCCAACTGATCCGCCCAAACATATGTAGGATATTTAGCGTTCGGATTGTCCGGTGTCCAAGTATCCTTAGTTTCCTGGATAGTATTATATGTACCTTGCGCGCAAGCCATAATCCACATTGATTTCCAGTCTACCGCTTTGAACCCTAAAGCATAGTCGAAACGCGCCGATAACGTCAAGTCTTTCCAGCTCACCGTAGTATTGAAACCGCCTGTCCACTTCGGTACCGTATTTCCTACCTTTACCATATCATAATTATCAATCACGCCGTCCCCATTGACATCTTTCCATTTTACGTCACCTGGCTGAATAGGTAGTGCGTTTTCTTTTTGGCTGTCGGACAATTTATTATAACCTTCTGCCCCTCCATATAAAGGTCTGCCGGTCGATCCATTATTACCGGACGTAATATCAATCAAACCAGCCGGTATCTCATCCTGTGATTTATAGATACCGTCAGCGATAAACATATACAAGTCACCCGGACGTTGTCCTTCCTGATAGCCTCCTACCCACATTTTAGCGTCACCATAGCCGGTATATACCTGATATGCATCTTGTCGATTACGCTCCAGCCCGTTATCCGGCAACGCTACGACCTTATTTTTGTTCAGTGCTCCATTCCAGTTCAGATTCCATTTCCAGTCTTTCCGGTCAATAATACGGAAAGCCAGTTCAAACTCAAATCCTTGATTCTGGAACTTACCGTTATTGGAAACCACAGAACCTACTCCAGACGTGGAAGGTACGGTGATATTAGCATATTTATCACTAGTCAGACGATTATAATAGGTCAAATTAGCATTAATACGATTTTCGAGAAAGCCTAAGTCAAGACCGATTTCAAAAGTTCTGGATTTCTCCCACATCAGATAAGGATTAGGAATACTTCCCAAAAGAAATCCCGTAGCGCCATTGTAAGTATTACTACCGTATGACCCCTGTACGGTATAATTGCCTACAAAGTTCTTGTTGACATTACCGTTCAGACCGAAACTTGCACGTAATTTACCAAATGAAAGTATATCGCTTGTGTTTGCCATAAATTTCTCTTTGCTGAAAACCCACCCGGTCGAAACACCCGGAAATACTCCCCAACGGTTTTCTTTTGCCAGTTTAGAATAACCGTCTTTTCTAAGTACCAGTGACAAGAGATATTTTGATTGATAATCATAATTTACACGTCCGAAGAAAGACATGATACGCTGACGTGAATGCCAAGAGTCAATAGAGCGTTTTCCCTCTTCTTTTGACGTATACTGTAAATCCATAAAGTCGTCGGTCGGGGCTCCCGAACCGGATGCATTGAAACCTTTATTATAAGAATCATAATATTCGAAACCAGCCATCGCATCCAGATAATGATCTTTGTTTATCTGATAATTATAATTTAATACAGCATTATAGGTCTGATCCAGTGTGCGGTCATAATAAGCAGAGGTGCTGCGTGAAGTAACCTTATTTCCCGGAGAACTTAAATAATCCTTATTAAAGCTTTCGTCCTTTTCTTCCTGATAATACCAGATTGCACCAAGCTTTAACGAAAGTCCTTTCATGAAGTTTACAGTGAAAGATTGATTCATTGTAAACTTATCAGTGTTCTGATCCCGGACAAACTTATCAAAATTATACTGCTGATTACCGTCCCCGGAGTTAGGGCCTAACAGCATCTCTCCATCTGCATTGTAACCGCGGAAAGTAGGAGGCAATGACAAACAACGAGAAAAATAATTAGCCTCTGCTGTCTGAGTCGCAGGCAACCCGTTCCAAGTAGCGTCCGCAAAATTAAAACTGGAACTGGAAGTTAACCATTCTTTCAGCTTATAATCAGCATTGAAGGTAAAGGTTATACGCTTATACCAGTTGCCGTATGCCGTACCGTCACTCTTATTATAACCTAACCCGGCATAGTAGTTCCCTTTTTCATTTCCGCCACTTACACTTAAATTATAATCCTGTGAAAATGCTGGAGTTTGGACGTTGAAATCTGCAATGTCTGTGTTTTTATAAATAAGTTTATCCCCATAGATAGGGTCGATCATTGTTTGCCAACCTTGATCCAACAAAAAAGCCAGATTATCAGTATATTTCATTGTACTCCAAATAGCAGAACTCGTTTTGTTTCCATCCAGAGGGGTCACCCCGTCACTCGCAAAATAAGCATTACCTGTACCGTAAGGAGTAGCACTAGTCAATGAACTAAGTGAAGACCATGCCTTCACAACGCTTCCGTCCGGATGTTTCATATCTCCCATATAAGCATTCTTATATCCCATACGCATCCAATAAATATAATCTCCGGCATCAAGAAACTCATAGGAATTTTTGAAATAGTTTAACCCGAACTTTGCTTTCAGGTTCACTTCTGCTCTTCCGCTTTTTCCGCGCTTGGTTGTAACAAGGATTACACCATCATTGGCACGTGCACCATAGATTGCAGTAGCACCGGCATCTTTCAATACTTCCATTGATTCAATATCATCCGGATTGATATCACTCAAAGAAGAACGTACCTGTCCATCAATCAGAATCAGAGGAGAGCCAGAACCATCAAAGTTAGTACCTCCACGAAGGACCAGCGTCGGTGTACTGCCCGGATTACCGGAAGTCTGGCTAACGGACAAACCTGCAACAGCTCCGGATAATGCCTGACCGGGATTTGAATACAATCCCTGCTTCAATGTTTCTTCTTTTACCTTGGAAATTGAGTTGGTAACTTTAGTACGCAACTGTTTACCGCCATAACCGGTTACTACCACTTCTTCCAGCATCTCAGAATCTTCTTTCATCTGAATCCGAAAAGAAGTCTTTCCTTTAAGATCAATTGTTTGTACTTGATATCCGATATACGAAACTCTGATTTTTCCGTCCGGATTCATGTTTAATACAAATTTACCATCGATGTCAGTAATGGTACCATTTGTTGTACCCACTTCGACAACACTCGCTCCGATGATTGGTTCACCAGCAGCATCGCTTACCACACCGGTAATTGTTTTTGTCTGTGCCATAGCCCCTATGGAGCAGAAAAGACACAACATAAGCAAAAGGATGTCTTTTTTCATTAGTATTACTTTTAGTTAATAATTGAAATAATTTTAGATACTTATCTAAGTCCAATTAGAACTAATCTTCCGGTAATACCTCATCTCCCTACGTCAGATTCCTCTTTAGAATTTTCATCGGAGCAAAAACATATTCGCAAAATCGACCTGTTTTCTACCTATTTAAGATATAACTCTTTCCTTTTATTCATGACTTTAATAATACATATTTTTATATTTAATAGTATATATAAGAAAATAATTTATTAAACACTTTGCAGATATTAATAATATAAATATATTTGCAGCGATTTAAGATATACATATCAGTGATTTATATCTAAATCCTCTATAAGATAGAAGAAAATATGAATAAATAACTCAACTAAGTTCTAATTGAACTTATGCATTCACTTGTAACCACTATCTATTCATTCACCAATAATACTTATAAAAACAGGCATTTATTTATTGACAACACCACACTTATTCAATTCTCTAGGGGTTGTTGTAGAACCAAAATCAATTACCGGTATAATGACAGATTGCATAAGCAAAACAGAGTCATCTATATAAGTGTAACAGCAACAGGTATCACAAATGGTACGGATTCTTTAAGTCCCCGACAATTATTGAGACCCAGGACGATTACTTCAAACGTTTGCTCATGTTTGTTAATTACAACTCCAATAAATTTGTTCAGACCTCCTTCACCATACCTATATATTACATCGTTTTGAGAAATCTAAAGCACTGCTTTAGGAGGTGTAAAGCATAGCTTTTGCCTACTTAAAGCAGTGCTTTATAAAATCCTAGAAGTTTGTTTCAACTACAAGAAGGAAAAATATACGCGATGAGTATAATTTATGCTATAAGCATATTCAGATTTACTATAATGAAATAAAGACTTGCTATAATGAAAAATGGAAGTGAACTCCTCGCCCCCCATCCTTTATCCACTAACACAGACAAACTGGGAAAAGTGAAGAAATGAATGTTTTTCAAAAAAAAGAAAACCTTACCAGTGGTGAATCCAAAATAAGGGGTTGAATTCAGCACTGGCGGTTTCTTGTCAAATTCTGCGTAACTGACAACACCTGAACATCATCTGCGTTACGCTTCATATATACTTGCAGACTTTTATCTTGCCGGCTTCTCTACGTGCTTTACTAAATAAAAGTATCTTTAACTATCAACAGTAATATCTCAAAGAAGCTCTTTACAAAGCATATAACCACGAATCATCATACGAGGTATATGGAAAGGTCCTTTAAAAAGATTCCCCTTAGCGGGTTGGGCCACAGTACCGTCGCGATGAAGATAACCATACCATTCCCCATATTCCTTATCCGGAAAATGAGCATACGCCCAATCACTCACCTGTTGATGCATCTGAAGATATTTTTCATCTCCGGTAGCCTGATAAGCATATAAAGTGGCAATAATAGCTTCTGTTTGCGGCCACCAGAATTTCATATCCTGAGAATAGTCCTGAACAGGAAGATTCCGACAGTCACGGAAATTGATAATTCCTCCGAATTCCTTGTCCCATCCCCACTCCCAAGACCAATCAAGAATCTGAAGAGCCAACTGAAGTAAGTCCTTATCCCAATTACGATATTTAGCTTCTTCCATGATAAACCACGCAGTTTCAATACAGTGCCCCGGGTTTATAACGCGCCCGTTACAAGTATCTATGAATTCACCGTCAGGTCCCACCATTTCAAGCAAAGCTTTAAACTCCGGATGAATAAAATATTTACGTAACGCTGCAATCGAAGTATCTATCTGCTCTGTCAACGACGGATCATCAATAACCATACGGATACGAGAAGCCGTGTTAATCAAGATCATTGTTATAGAATGACCTCTTGAAGGCAGAGTAGGCAAATATTTTGGCTCAAGAAATCCCGGAGCATTCAGGAAATGTAAGGTACGTTTAAATATATCCAAAGCTTTTTTCGCATATTCTTTTTCACCTGTTGCTAATGCATACTCAGCCATTGCTATTGCAGCAAAACCTTCAGAAAACACATAACGGCGTTTACGCAAGGGCTTTCCGTCTTCTGTAACTTCAAAAAACATATGTCCGTCCGTATCAAAACAATGTGCTTCGATAAAATCAATACAACTTTTTGAGGCTGCCAGCCATTGAGGATTCTTTTCTATATTATTATATGCATATGCAGCTATAAATCCAAAACGTCCCTGAAACCAAACCGACTTGGTAGTATCCATCAAACTACCGTCACGATTAACGCATGTATACACCCCTCCATGTTCTCTATCTAACCCATACTTCATCCAAAACGGCATAATATTATTTATTATATCGTCTTTATATGATATAGCCCACTTACTCAAATATTCTGTTGTATTCATGCTATGCGTTTTTAAAATTTATTGCATCGGTCAAAAAAATGAATAGCTTCAAGTTCCGCTTTCATCTGCGCTTCTTCCTCATCTGTCATATTCTGAAACGGAGTACGGTTCTTGCCCAAATCAAGCCCTATCAACTTCATGATACGTTTTCCGCCGACAATATTCCCACGGAAATGACAAATCACGTTTATTACTTCTTGTGAGAAGTTTTGGCGTTCGCGAGCAGTTTCTATATCACCTGCCTCCCAAGCCTCAATAATACCGACCAATTCTTTACCGTTATAATTAGTTGTTCCTCCAATGCCACCTTGAGCGCCTCCCATAGCCAGACAAGGAAGAATTGTCTCATCCTGTCCATGCAGCATATCGAATTTTCCATTTTTATATAAACGACATTGGTTATATTCATACATACTCTCAAAAGTATATTTAATACCTGCAAAATTGGGAACACGACCGTCTACCGCTTCCAATAGCTTAACCATTGGTAAAAAAGCACCATTGAACGCCGGAATATGATAATAATAGAAAGGCAGTTCGGGTGCCCCGGCTGCTATTTCTTCGATATATTTTACCAGTTCCTCAATACGGCCAATCTTCGGAAAAGGAGGAGCCATAGCACCAATCCCCCATGCGCCTATTTTTTGTGCATGCTCTGCCAACATACGGCTAGCCTTTACACAGCAGCTACCAACATGCACTATAACCTTAAAACCCTCAGGAGCAACAGAAACCCAACGTTCGGCCAATCGCATACGTTCTTCTTCTGTCAACATATAGCCTTCACCGGAAGAACCATTGATAAACACTCCTTGCAGTCCATTCTTTACCAGCATCTTAGCATATGCTTCAATTGGTTCTAAATTCACCTCACCATTCTCATAAAAAGGAGTAAACGGTGCGTCAATAAGTCCTTTAATTCGTTCCATTATTTTATTTTTTATAAAGTTATATATACTCTTAATCTACCATATTATCTGTCTTCGGCCTTAAGAAATAGATTTGAAGTACCAATGCCACAGCCACTACAATGCTCAACATTGCAAATCCCTGTCCCAAGCTTCCTCCGTCCGTCCATTTCCCTAGCACTTCTGTCACAGCAGCTCCGGCAAACACGCCGGTCATATTCATAATGCCATAAGCCGTTGCACGATGTTTCGCCGATACAAACTGACATAAAATAGGCATATTATTAGCGTCAAATATTCCAAAGCCAATTCCGAAGAGTAAGCCTGCACCAATCACGCTAACAAAACTATGTCCAAAACCCAGCAGAAGTAAAGCCGGTATAGTCATTCCCAAACCGATAGCTCCGGTATAGACCCGTCCACGAATATTTTTTTGTACCCAACGGTCTGACAAAATACCACCTAAAATAACGCCGATAAAAGAAGAAACTGCAATCGTTATGGTAGATATCGGGCCGGCTTCGGACATCGGAATATTCAAACTATCTGCAAATAAGGTCGGAAGCCAATTCTTTGTTGCCCACCCCGGAAGACTGGGAGCAGCAAAATAGAAAAGAATAATCCAAAATGCCCAGTTAGTAAACAGTAAGGAAAGCCCACTTATTATAGAAGGTTTCTTTTCTCCAGGAACATTATCTATTTTCTTGCTAGAAACATTATGAATAGGATTTTCTTTCAAAAATAATATGAGTACCAAAGAATAGACAATCCCCACGATACCAAACCAATGAAAAGTAGCCTGCCAGGAGAAAGCCGCAGCAGCCGTAGCTCCAAAACCACCAATAGCCTGCCCTACATATAAACCGGTCATGTGTACTCCCACTGCCAAAGAACGTGACTTCCCTTCGTGCCAGTCAGCAATTAACGACAAAGCCGAAGGAATATACAATGCTTCACTGACTCCCATTATAGCACGCAGCCAATAAAGTTCATGAAAATCATGGGCATACCCCATCAAGAAAGTGACAGCGGACCAAACAAAAAGACTACCGACAACTAGCCACTTACGATTTACCCTATCCGCTATAATCCCGGCAACGGGACTCATAAAACCATAGATCCACAAAAATATAGCCATTAAAGCCCCAAAAGCTTCTGCTTTATTCAGTTCTACAATATCTACTTTCATAGCTTCTTGCATAGTAGAAAGCATTTGGCGGTCCATATAATTAAGAAGTGCCACTATCCACAATAAACCGACTACTACCCAAGGATAAATACTTTTGTTTTTCATATAAAGCAATTTTTATGTTTCACTCGCATTAAATTATTGCAAACATAATACTATTTTTATTATAAGCCAAATATTTAATTAAATATTTTATTATATATTCGAGGATTACTAAATGGACTAGAGTCTATAACACTTTATGCATGAAAAAGGTAGTGCCTTCTGCTATGGACGACACTACCTTTTCCATATAAAAACAACAATAATTCAGAGCTTCACTTTGGCTATCAGTTTACGTATTTTACCACTACCAATAACCGGTGCATGAGGATCTTCCGGATATACAATCACAAACTGCCCCGGAAGCAAACTAACATAGGTAGTAGGACGATCTGAATACAGAGCACAATCTTCTTCTTTTGAATATGCCTTAGTCTCGTTTTGCAAATCTTCTAAAGCTTTCCAACCAATCATTTCCTCACCCTCCAACAAGATATGTACATCAATATAGTCATGATGTAATTCTAAAACCTGCTGATCAGAAGTTACGCACTCCGGATTCACATTATTAATAAATAGATGATCACCATCAACCTCAATACGCCCCAAATCGGCATGAAGCAAATCATGTGTTTTCACATAGTCAAACAAAGACTTAAACAAAGGGTGAAGTCCTTCAATCCGCTGACTATTTTGCAGATTAGATACAATCATATTTTTCCTTTCATTTATAATTAAACAATAATCGCACAAATATAAGTCTTATATTTAATATTCGGTTTATTATTAATAAAAATATTTATTATATTAAACCTGACACTCAAAAGCCCTTTATTATTATTTCCGACGAAAAAATATCAGAAATTGAGAATATAATAAATTCAAAGACAAGAAATCTCCATTAATAAATAAATTTATTATCTTTGCGAGAAAGAATAAAGAAGAACTAAGATGAAACAACATTTACTGAAAGAAATAGAAGTAGGGACTAAAAACGCTCTTCTTAAGAAGAAGATTATCACACATTATATATATAATGGTAGTTCAACTATTACGGATTTAGCAAAGGAGCTAGATCTTAGTGTCCCAACTGTCACAAAATTCATTAGTGAAATGTGTGAGGAGGGCTATATAAATGATTACGGCAAACTGGAAACGAGTGGAGGGCGCTATCCTAGCTTATACGGCCTAAATCCCGAATCAGGATACTTCATTGGAGTAGATATCAAGAAATTTGCAATTAACATAGGCCTGATCAACTTTAAAGGTGATATGGTAGAGTTAAAGATGAATATCCCTTTCAAATCAGAAAATACGTCGGAAGCACTTGAAGAATTATGTAAACTTATCTTGCAATTTATAAAGAAAGTAGATATTGATAATGATAAAATATTAAATATCAATATAAATGTTTCCGGCAGAGTCAATCCGGAATCCGGATATAGTTTCAGCCAGTTTAATTTCGAAGAAAGACCGCTGGCGGAGGTGTTGACTGAAAAAATCGGATTTCGAGTAACAATTGACAATGATACACGCGCCATGACATACGGAGAATATATGAAAGGGTGCGTAAAAGGAGAAAAAGATATTATTTTTGTAAATGTCAGCTGGGGGCTGGGTATCGGCATTATTATTGACGGGAAAATATATACCGGCAAATCGGGATTTTCCGGAGAATTCGGGCACACAAATGTTTTCGATAATGAAATCATCTGCCATTGTGGGAAAAAAGGTTGTCTGGAGACTGAAGCATCAGGCTCTGCTCTTCATCGAATATTAATAGAACGTATCCAGAACGGAGAAAGTTCAATTTTATCCAACAGGATTTTGTCAAAAGACAATGTTTTGACTTTAGATGAAATTATCGCTTCTGTAAATAAAGAAGATCTGCTTTGTATTGAAATCGTAGAAGAAATAGGCCAAAAACTAGGAAAACAGATTGCCGGATTAATTAATATCTTTAATCCGGAACTAGTTATAATAGGCGGAACCTTATCACTGACAGGCGACTATATTACCCAGCCTATCAAAACAGCAGTACGTAAATACTCGCTCAACCTGGTAAATAAGGATTCAGCTATTATGACCTCCAAATTAAAAGACAAAGCCGGTATTGTCGGAGCCTGTATGCTGGCACGCAGTAGAATGTTTGAAAGTTAAATTATTGTTTCAAGCTCTACAATAAAGGCTAATCTGAGAGATTTAAAATTTAAGGCTAAAAAATTGTCGGATTCTTTTTGTTTTCTCAAATAAAGCTGTAATTTTGCACGCCGTAAACGAGAGACAAACCGCCGCTATAGCTCAGTTGGTAGAGCAACGCATTCGTAACGCGTAGGTCGCCAGTTCAAGTCTGGCTAGCGGCTCTTGATAATAAAGCGTTAACTATCATCATAGTTAACGCTTTTTTCATAATATTGAACTGCATCTGATGAAACGAAATCAAAACAGGAAATTATTCAAAAAGAAATCACGTTCTAATTATAAATTAGGATGTATTATCGCTATTGTTATACTTATACCTGTTCTTTATGGTGTCTATTTGTATTGCCAACAGTTTAATACCCAAACGCAAAAAAGCAACGAACCACAAGTTAATACATCTTCTCAAATTCCTTCCGGCAGAAATTTGGAGATCCCTGTCTCATTAGCTCCCAAACAAGAGCAAATCATTCGACATACAGGATATACCGTTTCTTATAATAAAGATTTAAAACTTCCGAATTGGGTATCCTATGAACTTACCCGACAAGAAACCAAAGGAAAAGAAAAAAGAAGTAACCGTTTCATTGCCGATCCATTAGCAATAGGGACTATTGCAACAAATGCGGATTATACACGTTCAGGATATGATAAAGGACACATGGCACCGGCTGCAGATATGAAATGGAGTCCGAAAGCGATGAAAGAGTCGTTCTATTTTAGCAATATGTGCCCACAACATCCGCAATTAAATAGAAGAGGCTGGAAAAATCTGGAAGAAAAGATCCGGGACTGGGCTATTGCAGACAGCGCTGTCATCGTTATTTGCGGACCTATCATAGAAAGAGAATCGAAAACAATCGGAAAAAATAAAGTTGCAGTACCCCAACAGTTTTTCAAAGTAGTCCTCTCTCCTTTTGTCAAACCCATGCGAGCCATTGGTTTCTTATTCAATAATGAACAAGCAACAGATCCTCTTCACTCATATGTAGTTACTATAGACAGTATCGAACGACTTACACACATGGATTTCTTTGCAACTCTACCTGATGAAATTGAAAACAAAATAGAAGCTGAAGCCAATTATCACCAGTGGCCGAATTAACTATCTATTTGGTAAACAGCAAGTAACCCATATATCTTTTCTTATTAGTTCCACATGTGGCACTAATAAGAAATTGCAATTCAACCAAAACAATCTGCCGATCCGGCTCTTTAAATATAAAGAAAAACTAAATAAATTCTATTCCTTTTCAGCGATTCATCACAGAAAGAAATCACTCCTATCCAAATTCTTCCTATCTTTGGCACAGCAAAAAAATAACGTCTCATAAGATGAAGAAAAGAAAGATTTTATTGACAATTCTGGTCGGAGCCATTTTCCTATGCGCCATTGCAGGAGGCACTGTTTATTACTATCTGTTTGCTCCTCAGTTCCACCCCTCCAGAACCGTGTATATTTATGTAGATCGGGACGACACGGCCGACTCCATATTTAATAAAATAAAACGTTCAGGACATATAAAGAACTTCACCGGCTTCTATTGGATGTCTAAATACAAGAATTTCAATCAGAATATACATACCGGACGCTATGCTATTCGCCCGAATGACAATGTATACCATGTGTATAGCCGTTTCTCCAGAGGCTATCAAGAGCCTATGAATCTCACTATTGGAAGTGTACGGACTATAGACCGCCTTGCACGGAGTATAGGTAAACAACTTATGATAGATTCTATCGAAATAGCTCGTCAACTATTCGACTCTACCTTTCAGTCCAAGTTGGGATATGACAGTAAAACGATTCCATGTCTTTTTATTCCGGAAACTTACCAGGTATATTGGGATATGAGCGTAGACGATTTTTTTCAGCGCATGCAAAAAGAGCATGAACGCTTCTGGAATAACGAACGGCTAGCTCGGGCTACGGCAATCGGAATGACTCCGGAAGAAGTCTGCACACTCGCTTCGATCGTAGAAGAAGAGACCAATAATAATGAAGAAAAACCGTTGGTAGCAGGTCTCTATATCAACCGTTTACAAAAAGATATGCCTCTACAGGCAGATCCTACCATAAAATTCGCCTTGCAAGATTTCGCCTTAAGACGTATCACTAACGAGAATCTTAAAGTAAATTCACCGTATAATACTTATACAAATACCGGATTACCCCCCGGTCCCATCCGCATTCCTACTAAAAAAGGAATAGACAGCGTATTAAACTATACAAAACATAACTATATATATATGTGCGCGAAAGAAGATTTCTCAGGAACTCATAATTTTGCCTCCAATTATGCCGACCACATGGCAAATGCAAGAAAATACTGGAAAGCACTGAATGAAAGAAAGATTTTCAAGTAATTCTGTGATAAAACGAACTGAAAAGGCTATCTTTGCGCGATATAATAACAAACTGTGATCAACACTAATAAAAGAAATATATGAGCAAGCAACTCTTACTTGGCGACGAAGCCATTGCACAAGCTGCACTGGATGCCGGACTTTCAGGTGTTTACGCCTACCCCGGTACTCCTTCAACTGAGATTACGGAATATATTCAAATGGCCCCTATAACGACCGAACAGAATATACACAACCGTTGGTGTACCAATGAAAAAACAGCTATGGAAGCTGCGTTGGGTATGTCTTTCGTTGGTAAACGGGCATTAGTTTGTATGAAGCACGTAGGTATGAACGTAGCTGCCGACTGTTTTGTCAACTCTGCTATTACAGGCGTGAAAGGCGGACTGATTGTAGTAGCAGCCGACGACCCAAGCATGCATTCTTCTCAGAACGAACAAGATAGCCGTTTTTATGGGGACTTCTCCCTTATACCGATGTATGAGCCCAGCAACCAGCAGGAAGCATACGATATGGTATATGACGGATTTGAATTTTCAGAGAAACTAGGCGAACCGGTTTTAATGCGTATGGTAACCCGCTTGGCGCACTCTCGCTCCGGAGTAGAACGCAAAGAACAAAAACCACAGAACGGTATATCTTTCAGTGACGATCCCCGTCAATTTATCTTACTACCGGGAAACGCACGCAAACGTTATAAAGTTCTGCTCGCACGCCAGGATGAATTCATCAAAGCTTCCGAAGAATCACCTTACAATAAATACACAGACGGCCCTAACAAGAAATTAGGAATCATCGCCTGTGGCATCGGTTACAATTACTTAATGGAGAATTATCCTGAAGGCTGTGAGTACCCTGTACTTAAAATTGGTCAGTACCCATTACCTAAAAAACAAATCCTTCAGTTGGTTGAATCTTGCGATGAGATTCTTGTTCTGGAAGACGGACAGCCGTTTGTAGAAAAACAGTTGAAAGGTTATCTGGGTATTGGAATTAAAGTAAAAGGACGCTTGGACGGCACATTGTCTCAGGACGGAGAACTGAATCCTGACTCCGTAGCACGTGCAGTAGGAAAAGAAAATAAATCAGAATTCGGCATTCCTTCTGTTGTAGAAATGCGCCCGCCCGCACTTTGCGAAGGTTGCGGACATCGCGATATGTACATCACATTAACCGAAGTTCTCAAAGAAGAATACCCGTCTCACAAAGTATTCAGCGATATCGGCTGCTATACATTAGGGGCTAATGCACCATTCAATGCGATTAATTCATGTGTAGACATGGGGGCATCCATTACTATGGCGAAAGGTGCTGCCGACGGAGGACTCTATCCGGCTGTAGCTGTAATCGGAGACTCTACATTCACTCATTCAGGAATGACGGGATTATTGGACTGCGTGAATGAAAATGCCAATGTCACGATTGTCATCTCTGACAATGAAACAACCGCTATGACAGGCGGCCAGGATTCCGCCGGAACCGGACGTATCGAAGCGATATGTGCAGGTCTCGGAGTAGATCCGGCTCATATCCGTGTAGTGGTTCCATTGAAAAAGAATTATGAAGAAATGAAACGTATCATACGTGAAGAAATCGAATATCGTGGTGTATCCGTCATTATTCCACGTAGAGAGTGTATCCAGACATTAGCACGCAAAAAAAGAAGTAAGTAAGCCATGAAAAAAGATATTATATTATCAGGAGTAGGTGGACAGGGTATTCTGTCTATCGCCACAGTAATCGGCAAGGCCGCCTTAAAAGAGGGTCTGTACATGAAACAGGCAGAAGTACACGGAATGAGTCAGCGCGGTGGAGATGTTCAATCCAATCTCCGTATTAGCGACCAACCGATTGCTTCGGATTTAATTCCTTCCGGAAAATGTGATCTCATCATTTCACTGGAGCCAATGGAAGGGTTGCGTTATCTCCCCTATCTCAGCCCCGAAGGCTGGTTGGTTACCAATGAAACTCCGTTTGTCAACATTCCCAATTATCCGGAGGAAGATAAAGTAATGGCAGAAATCAACAAACTGCCACATAAGATTGTGTTGAACGTTGACAAAGTAGCCAAAGAAGTAGGTTCCGCCCGCGTTGCCAACATTGTCTTACTGGGAGCAACAATTCCATTCCTCGGCATTGATTACGAGAAAGTGCAAGACAGCATTCGTGAAATCTTTCTGCGCAAAGGAGAAGCAATTGTAGAAATGAATCTTAAAGCATTGGCTGCCGGCAAGGAAATTGCAGAAAAACTAATGTAATAATTGTCACTACCATGAATACACAGTACTGGGAAGAAGAAATAGAAACCATGAGCCGCGAGAAGTTGCAGGAACTGCAACTTCAACGGCTCAAGAAAACAATCAACATAGCCGCTAACGCACCTTATTATAAGGAAGTTTTTAGCAAGCATAACATTACTGCTGACAATATACAGTCCTTGGATGATATCCGTAAAATTCCTTTTACTACAAAAGCAGATATGCGCGCTAACTATCCTTTTGGGTTAGTAGCCGGTGATATGCAGAATGACGGTGTACGTATCCACTCTTCCAGTGGTACAACCGGAAATCCAACCGTCATTGTTCATTCACAGCACGATCTTGATTCGTGGGCTAATTTGGTAGCCCGCTGTCTATATACCGTAGGAATTCGTAAAACAGATGTCTTCCAAAACAGTTCAGGATATGGTATGTTCACAGGCGGACTAGGTTTCCAATATGGCGCCGAACGACTCGGATGTCTAACAGTCCCTGCGGCAGCCGGAAATAGCAAACGCCAGATCAAGTTCATCAACGACTTCAAGACTACTGCCCTGCATGCAATCCCCAGCTATGCAATCCGCTTGGCTGAAGTCTTTCAAGAAGAAGGACTCGACCCCAAGGGAACAACATTGAAAACACTCGTTATCGGCGCCGAACCCCACACTGATGAACAGCGTCGTAAAATAGAACGAATGTTAGGTGTGAAAGCATACAACAGTTTCGGCATGACAGAGATGAACGGTCCCGGTGTCGCTTTCGAATGCCAAGAACAAAACGGAATGCACTTTTGGGAAGATTGCTACCTGGTAGAAATCATTGACCCCGAAACCTGCGAGCCTGTCCCTGAAGGAGAAATCGGCGAACTGGTACTTACAACCCTTGATCGTGAGATGATGCCATTAATTCGCTATCGCACACGGGATTTAACGCGGATTCTTCCCGGCAAGTGTCCGTGCGGCCGTACACACATTCGTATCGACCGTATCAAAGGACGTAGTGACGATATGTTTATCATTAAGGGAGTTAATATCTTCCCGATGCAAGTCGAGAAAATTCTGGTACGGTTCCCCGAATTAGGTAGCAATTATCTGATTACGCTTGAAACCGTAAACAATCAGGATGAAATGATTGTCGAAGTTGAACTAAGTGATCTTTCGACAGATAACTATATAGAACTGGAAAAAATCCGCAAGGATATTACCCGTCAGTTGAAAGACGAAATACTAGTGACGCCCAAAGTGAAACTAGTGAAAAAAGGCTCCCTTCCGCAAAGTGAAGGAAAAGCTGTCCGGGTGAAAGACTTAAGAGACAATAAGTAACTATTTAAACTGTATATGTGCTAATATACCACTACCGCTTTCTTTATCATGCGGAATGGAATATTAGCACATTATTAATTAACATCATATATAGTATGCAATTACTTAAAAAAAGAATCCTGCAAGACGGAAAATGCTACGAAGGAGGTATCCTTAAAGTAGACGGTTTTATCAATCATCAAATGGACCCCGTCCTGATGAAATCAATCGGGGTTGAGTTTGTCCGCCGTTTTGCAGCTACAAACGTAAATAAAATCATGACAATTGAAGCCAGCGGTATCGCCCCGGCTATTATGACAGGTTATCTAATGGACTTGCCAGTCGTGTTTGCCAAGAAGAAATCACCCAAAACAATCCAGAATGCATTAAGCACAATTGTACATTCATTCACTAAAGACCGTGATTATGAAGTCGTTATCAGTTCTGATTTTCTCACTCCCGATGACAATGTTCTCTTCGTAGATGACTTCCTCGCATACGGGAACGCCGCATTGGGTATTCTCGACCTCATCAAACAATCCGGAGCAAATCTAGTAGGAATGGGCTTTATTATCGAAAAAGCCTTTCAAAACGGCCGTAAAGTACTGGAAGAACAAGGCGTTAGAGTAGAAAGCCTGGCTATCATTGAGGACTTGTCAAACTGTTGCATTAAAATCAAAGACGAATAGATTTATCAGGGTTAAAATATTGCCCTTTGTTTCTCGTTCTTTTCCCATATTGCACCGCTTGCTGAGGGCAAACGTGATAACACGCCAAGCAAGAGGTGCAATTCTTTCCCCAAACAGGTCTCCCCTCCCGAAGTTTCACATTATCTACCGGACAAACCTTCTCGCAACGCTTACATGAGATACAACTATCTGTTGCATAAAAATGTTTAGGAGACATTTGAAAACGATTAAACAAAGGATTTATAATTCTCGTTTTTAGAAAAGGCAGGCTTCCTTCGTGACAAGAAAAAATCTTCTCTCTCCTGCTTATCAATGCATTTATTTCAGTAAGCCGTGGAACTGCATTTGCCAACTTAATCCTCTCCAACTCCTTAGTATCCACATCAAAACCGGGAAGCAACACATAATTATTGGGCATAGTAACAGAAAAACCGGCATGACACAGCCACCCCTTATCATTCAACGCTTTCACCAACACTTGTTGAGTAAGTCCCGTATCATCCCCACAAGAACAAACAAAAAACAAATACTGATTCTGGTATTCTTTCAAAGAAATTCGATTGATAAAGCGCAGTACAATTTCAGGAGGAGCCCATGAGTAAATCGGAAACACAAAACCAATCTTTTCATCTTTCTGCAAATCGAACTCCAGCGCCTCATTTTTCAACGCCTCAGGGATAAAGACCAAATCTTCATTTTGTCCTTTAGAGAGCTGATTTGCAATCCATTCAGAGTTACCTGTACCGGAGAAATAAAATATCATAGGAGAGTATATAAAAAAGCCGTACCGACGATGTGATGAAACTCTGATAGAACAAGATTTGAGTGCCCGTCCCCTTTGTAATCCACCGGCTTAAAGCTGTCCCGAAGGATGTGGCCCGCCATTGAAGATCGAAGCTTTCTCGGTATATCAGATTAATTTGAAGAGTTTCCCGATCCAGTCGATACGGCTAATATTTTTGTATCACAAATATAATAAGAATCCCGGAGAATAGCAAGAAAAAAAAGGATTTTGTTTGCCTACTAACATTTTTTTCATTCCCTTTTATCTGCCTAACAAAAGAAAAATGTCAGTTACCGGTTAAGTAACTGACATTTTGTAAATCATAAACTGTTGAAACTTAAGCAGCTTTTGCTTTTGCAACTACAGCTTTGAAAGCTTCCGGGTGATTCATCGCTAAATCAGCCAAAACCTTACGGTTTATTTCGATACCGGCTTTGTGCAGACCGCCCATCAATTTAGAATAAGACATTCCTTCAAGACGTGCAGCAGCGTTGATACGTTGTATCCAAAGAGCGCGGAAGTTTCTTTTCTTATTTCTACGGTCACGGAACGCGTAAGTCAAACCCTTTTCCCAAGTGTTTTTAGCTACGGTCCATACATTCTTTCTTGCACCAAAGTAACCTCTGGTCAATTTCAAAATTTTCTTTCTTCTTGCTTTTGAAGCAACATGATTTACTGATCTTGGCATAGTTTTACTGTTTTTGAATGTTAGCGCCGCTACTTCACGCAGCGAACTTCAAGCTAATGCATTCGGTTAATACTTTAATAATACGTTGTACGCTTTTGATTACTTCATTGCTAAGAGTTCCTTAACCTGGCTTACATTTGTTGTATCAACAGTTGTAGAGTAGCACAGATTTCTTTTTCTTTTTTTGGTTTTCTTAGTCAAAATGTGACTGTGAAAAGCGTGCTTTCTTTTGATTTTACCTGTTCCGGTAAGGGTAAACCTTTTTTTAGAACCGGAGTTAGTCTTCATCTTTGGCATCTTACTTGTTTTTAAATTATTAAATATATAATGGTAACGCACTATACCTGCGCGTTACGCACCTTTTCTTATTCCGCGTCCGTTTTCGGCATTTCCGCTTTCTGTGCAGGAGCAGCAGGTTTCGCAACAACAGGCTTTTTCGGAGCTTCTTTCTTTTTCGGTGAAAGCTGAATAGTCATACGCTTTCCTTCGAGTACCGGCATTTGATCTACTTTCGCATAATCTTCCAAGTCATTGGCAAAACGAAGTAGCAAAACTTCACCTTGTTCCTTAAAAAGAATAGAACGGCCCTTGAAGAACACGTATGCTTTTACCTTATCTCCGTCTTCCAAAAATCCCTTGGCATGCTTCAACTTGAAGTTATAATCATGGTCATCTGTCTGAGGTCCGAAACGGATTTCCTTTACATTGACCTTCACCTGCTTCGCTTTCTGTTCCTTCTGACGTTTCTTTAACTGATAAAGAAATTTAGAATAATCAATAACACGACAAACAGGGGGTTGAGCATTAGGAGAAATTTCCACTAAATCCAACTCTTTCTCTTCAGCCAGTTTCAAGGCCTGAAAGATAGGATATACTTTTGGTTCAATATCATCGCCCACAATGCGGACTTCTTTGGCACGAATCTGTTCGTTGATTCTGTATTGCCCTTTTAGAGTGTCATTCTTCATTAAAAACGTTTACTTCCTAGTTTGATCTTTTTATTGTTCTACTAAATATTTATCATGAAACGGCTGCAAAGTTACCATTTATTTATCATATTCTGAACTTCTTCGTTCAAAATTTTAGCAAATTCTTCAAATTTCATGGTTCCCTTGTCACCTTCGCCCTGTCTACGAACAGAAACTTCTCCGTTTTCTGCTTCTTTTTCGCCTACAATCAGCATATAAGGGATGCGTTTCATCTCATTATCACGGATCTTACGCCCGATTTTCTCATTACGATCATCTACAATCGCGCGAATCTCGTGTGTTTTCAAATACATCTTTACCTGCTCTGCATAATCGTTGAACTTTTCACTAATCGGCAGAATAACTACCTGTTCAGGAGTCAGCCACAACGGGAACTTACCGGCAGTATGCTCAATCAATACAGCAACGAAACGTTCCATAGAGCCAAACGGAGCGCGATGAATCATAACCGGACGATGCTTCTGGTTATCAGAACCCATATATTCCAGTTCGAAGCGTTCCGGCAAGTTATAATCTACCTGAATAGTCCCTAACTGCCAACGACGCCCAATCGCATCTTTTACCATAAAGTCGAGCTTAGGGCCATAGAAAGCAGCTTCACCATATTCAATCTTGGCAGGTAATCCTTTTTCTTCACAAGCTTCAATAATAGCTTGTTCCGCCTTCTCCCAATTATCATCGCTACCGATATATTTCTCACGGTTCACTTTATCACGCAGTGATATCTGAGCTTCAAAATTCTGGAAGTTCATAGAACGGAATACAATAGAGATAATATCCATCACACGGAGGAATTCATCTTTCACCTGGTCCGGACGGCAGAAAATATGCGCATCATCCTGTGTAAAACTACGCACACGAGTCAATCCATGCAACTCACCACTCTGCTCATAACGGCAAACAGTACCAAATTCAGCAATACGCAACGGAAGATCCTTGTAAGAGCGCGGGAAGTTCTTATAAATCTCGCAGTGATGCGGGCAGTTCATCGGTTTCAGGAAATATTCCTCACCTTCTTCCGGAGTATGAATAGGCTGGAATGCATCCTTACCATATTTAGCATAGTGGCCGGATGTCACATACAATAGCTTATTACCAATCGGTGGAGTTATTACTTCCTGATAGTCATAACGAGTCTGAATGCGACGTAAGAAATCTTGCAGACGCAAACGCAATGCAGTACCCTTCGGGAGCCACATCGGGAGCCCCTTACCTACCGTTTCAGAGAACATGAACAATTGCATTTCCTTACCAATCTTACGGTGGTCGCGTTTCTTGGCTTCTTCCAGTAATGCCAGATACTCATCCAGCATTTTCTTTTTCGGGAATGTGATGCCATAAATACGAGTCAGCATCTTACGGTCTTCATGTCCACGCCAATAAGCACCCGCTACCGAAGTCAACTTGATAGCCTTAATCGGAGCAGTCGTCATCAAGTGAGGGCCACGGCAAAGGTCAGTAAATGTACCTTGTGTATAAGTAGTAATATGACCGTCTTCCAATTCGGAAATCAATTCACATTTATATGTTTCGCCACGGTCGCCAAACATTTTCAAAGCATCCGTTTTTGCAATGCTTTTTCTAACAACCGCCTCTTTCTTTGCAGACAGTTCTAACATTTTAGCTTCAATAGCAGGAAGATCGCTTTCCTTAATCACCGCTTCTCCAGGATCCACATCATAGTAGAATCCATTTTCGATAGCCGGTCCGATACCGAACTGGATGCCCGGATAAAGTTCCTGTAATGCTTCGGCCAACAAGTGAGCACTTGTGTGCCAGAATGCATGTTTACCTTCTTCATCATCCCATTTATAAAGTACAAAATCAGCATCTTCATTAATAGGACGTCCTAAATCATAAGTCTCGCCGTTCACGCCACATGCCAGTACATCCTGTGCCAAGCGCGAGCTGATACTTTCAGCAATCTGTAAACCGTTTACTCCTTCGTTGTACTCACGAACAGAGCCATCGGGAAATGTTATCTTTATCATAATATGATTATGTTATATTTTCACAATTTGAACGCAAAAGTAACTAAATCTTTTGAGTTTTCTATTTTTTATCAAAAAAATGTTATTCCGTTTGATCTGTAAAACGTTTGATTACATTATAAGCGGAAACGATACCCAATTCTCCGGCTTTGCTCAAATCAGAAATACCCAGTTTATTATTACCCAAGAAGATATGAGTAAGTCCGCGGTTGAAATAAGCGTCAGCAAAATCAGGATTCAGTTCAATAGCCTTATTATAATCTGCAATAGCCGACCGATAATCCTTCAGCATGGCAGACACATTGGCACGATTATAATATGCATAAACAAAATCCGGAGCAAGATTAATCACCTTATCCAAATCTTTTCTTACCACCTCATAATCTACCGCAGTTATCTCTTTACGTGCATTATCACCAGGAACATCTGTATCGGCAGTTTGTTCAGCCTTCTGATATTCCAACTGCTTGCAACGGATAAGCGCACGCATAAAATATGCAGGGAAGAAATCACCGTCCAACAAGATTGTCTGTGTCAAATCGGAAACTGCACTTGAGAAATCCTGTACCAAATAAAAATCAATTGCACGGGCAAAACGTTTTGAAGCATTCTTCTCATCATCCACGATAGCTGATGTATGCGTATCAATCAAAGCAAAATGGAATTTCACTTGTTCTTCTGTCAACGGAGCTTCCATATTCGTAATACGAAGACGCTTTGGAAGTACACCCGAGCGATTCAGCTCTTCCACATATTTGTGGAAATTCACCGACCGTTTCACATCACTCATCTTCTCATAATAAGTCAAAGCGAACATAGGCTCCAGTGTAATATTCACATTCTTATCCTGCACACGTCCACGATAATCACTTGTATAGCGCTGTTCAGCTTCAGAATCATCAGCTATCACTATCTTCCGATAGTTATTCATATTCTTATCTGATTTCTTACGGGTTCTATCTTTATCATCCCCTTCACTGTCCTGATCCGGATTCTGGTTTTGGGCTACATCTTTATTCGTCACTCCGTTCTGTTTATCCAGTTGAGCCTTCAAGAGTTTAAATTCATCCTGTTCAGCACCCTTCCGGTCCCCTATTTTCTTTCGGGCTTCAGCACGCTGATAATATCCGGCAAGGAAATTCGGGTGTTGGTTGATAACAGTTGAATAATCCTGTATAGCTCCACGATAATCTCCCGTCTGTGCACGAAGCAGACCACGATTAAAGATTGCCATCATATTATCCGGCTCCATTTTTATAACAAAGTCGAAATCTTCAATAGCACGGTTATCATCTCCTACCCTTGCACGCAACAAACCACGGTTATAGTGCCCGATAAAATTATTCGGATCAATATCCAATGCCAAGTCATAATCGCTCATGGCTCCCCTCAGGTTATTCTGATGAAATCTGGCCAATGCGCGATTAATATAATTCCCAGCATTCTTAGCACTCAAATGAATAGCACGATCGAAATCAGATTCCGCTTCCCCGTATTTTGACTGTTGCAACTTGACGATCGCTCTTGCTGCCCATGCGTCCGGATCGTATTTATCCAGTTCAAGAGCTTTATTGAAATCATTCAATGCGGCAATAGTGTCTTTTTGCTGTAAAGAGACCTCTCCTCTCATCAGGTAAGCGCGAGTATAACGCGGAGATACTTTCAGCAAATTCTCCAAATCTTCTTTTGCCGAATCATAATCTTTCTTCTGAATATGTGATAATGTCAGATTATGCCACAAAGTAATGTTCTCCGGATCATAATGCAGCGCTTTCTGATAGTCTTCAATAGCACCGTCAAATTTACTCTGCCGGATTCTCGCCAGACCACGAATCTGATAAGCACCAACCACAAACGGATTACGTTGAATAGCCGCGTCACAATCCGCTTCCGCTCCCTGAAAATCTTCCAGATTCAGCTTGGCCAGTGCTCTGAAGAAATAAGGTTCATACAGATAAGGCTTAGCATTAATTACTTGGTTAAAGTACTGGATAGAAAGTACATAGTCCTCAAAATAAAGAGCGTTCCGGGCTATGGTCATCACCCGGTCCGTATTTATCTGAGCACACACCAATGTGGGGAACAGCATTAAAACTGTTAGTATTTTTTTAATCATCGACATTTTATACTTGTAAACGAAGCAAAAATAATGCTTTTCGCTTACTTAACAGGGATATAAACGTTTTTTATCTTTATTTCACCTGTTTCATCTTATAGGAACTACGTGCTTTCCCTTTCAACATCGTATTCAATTTGCCTTTTATCATTTGTTTACGAAGTGCAGAGATATGGTCGATAAACATTTTACCGTCCAAATGGTCGAATTCATGTTGCATCACACGTGCCAGATAACCTTCCACTTCTTCTTCATGCTCCACAAAATCCTCGTCCATATATTTCACACGAATTTTATTTCCTCTTTTCACGGTCTCATGAATACCGGGAAGACTCAGGCAACCTTCTTCCATACTCACTTCCTCACCTCCTATTTCCAAAATATGAGGATTAATATAAGCTTTATTAAAACCTTTAAATTCCGGATAATCTTCTGAAAGAGGGTCCAATGTAATCGTAACCACACGAATGGGCAAACCGATCTGCGGAGCAGCCAATCCTACGCCATCGGCATGCACCATTGTTTCAAACATGTTCGCTATCAATTCTTTCAGATTCGGATAATCCGGGGTAATGTCCTCTGCCACCTTTCTCAATACAGGCTGGCCATATACATAAATAGGTAAAATCATATTTTTATACTCTACTAAAAATTAAGTTATTCTATGTTCTTCTACTAAAAACGTTTACTCTCCAAATATGTTTGCAAAATAATAGTCGCACTTATTTCATCCACCAACGCTTTATTCTGGCGATCTTTTTTCTTCAGCCCTGCTTCCTGCATTGTGCGATGCGCCAGAACCGATGTAAAACGTTCATCCACATATTCAACCGGAATATCCGGGAAGCGTTTTTTCAATGAACGAACAAAGGGTTCTATGTTTTTCATATTTTCCGAAACCTCATTGTTCATTTGCCTGGGTAAACCGACAATGATCCGTTCTACCGGCTCTTTTGCGATATAATCACCGATAAAATTCAGAAGTTCATGCGTCGGCACTGTTGTCAGGCCATTGGCAATCAACTGCATCGTATCGCTGACAGCTATCCCCGTACGCTTTCTTCCATAATCTATTGCTACTATCCTGCTCATGGGGCACAAAAATACAAAAAAAGACGCTTCCTATGAAAGGAAACGTCTCTTTTATTCTATTATTTAGATGTATATTATTCTTCAACAATAGCTACACGGCTCAGTTTAGCGTCATCATAGAACATATTGCCTACGCCACCCTTGTAGTCAACCTTCAACTGAGAAGCAGGAACTCCGAATTCGTTAACCATCAGGTCGCGAACAGCTTCAGCTCTCTTCTTACTCAACTTCATGTTGTATTCAGCAGAACCAGTACCCTTGTCAGCATATCCTGTTACAGTAAATGTCTTGTCAGGATTAGCCTTGATACCCTTAGCCATAGCTTCGATATTCATGTATTCTCTCTTGCTGATATTGCTCTTTCCGATGTTGAATACAACAACAAGACGTGGAACAAATCCGCCTTCTTTCTTAACGATAACTTCCGGTTTCTTGTTACGTGCTTCAACCAAGTCACGTTTCAGAGATTCGTTTTCACCTTTCAAAGCATTTACTCTGTCTCTCATGTCATTCAACTGGCTTTCCGGAACCATTGGTACAGTAGGAACAGCATTCCAGCCGCGTTTCTTGAACTTATAAGTAACACCTACTGTCACGCCACCCATTCCTTCTTTGCTAGCGCCACCAAATGCATTTTTCATCAAAAGGCCACGCAATTCTACATTAAGGTCTAAAGCAGGAGACAAGCGGAAACGGTTGATCAAACCGGCATTTATACCCAAATTCTTCTCACGAGGTTCTGACCATGACACAGCCAAACCAGCTCCTACATAAGGAATAAATGAATAAATACGATCTTCATTGTATCCGCACAACATGTTAGAAAGGTTGAACAGAACATCACCATGGAAATTAGCCATATTCCATTTCTGTTTGTAATATCCGTTAGAATATGTACCACCTTTTGCATACCTAGCGTCAGCAGAAGGAGCTGCCCCCTTAGCTTGAAGACCATTGTATGCAAGACGCAATCCGATTCCCGGAGTAAACCACTTACCTACGGCAATATCAAGTGCCGGAGCAAGACGTTTTCCGAAATCAGCTTTACCGTCATTGTCGCCAAAATACATTTGTGCGCCAATACCACCACTAATAAACCAGTTAGCACCGAAGCGATTTGTTTCTACGGTATAGCTCTTCGCTGCATTTTCTTTTTCCTGAGCAGGCAGACATACAGAGGCCGCTGCCAATAAAATAAACAATAAACCCTTTTTCATCTCAATTTATTTTAGTAAATAATATATTTCTATATTTTGTCTTACAGGAAATCAACCGACTCCCAAACGTCTCATGCCTGACAAAGAGACAATAAGCAACTTCCTTTTCTTGAAATTTAATGCAAATATAGATATTTAATATAACACAAGCAAAAAAACGCGTAAAAAATCATTCCCACACAAAAAAATAAGGAATGATAAAAGTGTTATATAACTCCGAAAGAAGACGAAAGGCATTTATTACCAAAGAATTAAAACAAAAAAAAATAGCCGGCGATAATTGCATCACCAGCTATTTTATTTCTTTAATATTATATCTAATAAACCAGTTTCACATTATCAACCCATAATGAATTACCCGGCGAACCGATATAAGCTCCTCCATGGCTGGACGTAAACTGTATATATATATGTGTAGGCACATCATCTTCATTTCCCCAGGCAACTTCATGAATAGGAACGCTTTCCCCTTTACTGTTTACCGTATAGTTTTCGGTAACTTGTAATCGCATCATATGCGCTTTATATTCAGGGCGCCCTGTAATATCACCATACATAATCTCATACGAAGCATTATTTTTCCAGTCGGTAGAATGATAATAATAAGTCACCATAGTCCCTATCCGTTTGGCATAAACATTTCCGTTCGCATCTTCCCAACGTTTTTGCAAAAACAGAATAGCTGCCGGATAATCTTTTCCGGGCACATCCGTAATCTTACTGAAACCGGTAGCACGGATACGATTCTCCCTGTCCGACATCTTCACTTTATAATCAAATTGAAGTGCCACCGGTTTTTTAGTAAACGGCACGCCACATTGCAACATCTTCTGCGGATTCTTAGTACCCTTAATAGGTTCATGCACCGTCCCTGTAAAAATAGAACCTGCCGCCAACACAGTGATATTAACAAGCCCCAACACTTTCACACTTTCCATGCGTGTATCCAGACGTGCACAATACCCTTCTCCCCTTTTTTCCGGGAAAACAGACGTATTTGTTTTTGTAATTCCCGCTACCTTTGCCATTACATTCGAAGTACCCCACGGTGAACCACCCATGTTTTTATAAACCTGATCTCCTTGAATTACAGCCGTCGGTGCAATCTCATACACATTCTTCGTATTTCCTCCGATAATTCCCGATTCCTTTATCTGCCGGTCTACCCATTGGTCCATATCTCCAAAAGGAAACATTTCCACTTTATGCTGTGCCAGCAAAGACAAGGAAGAAATAAATGCGACAAAAGTTGTCACCACCAGGCGATGAACGATTTTCTGAATCATTAATACCTTTCCTTTCTTTTATAAATTATAATCCCATTGTTTCAAAGCAAAACCCCAGTTTTCTTCTACCAATCGAATTGTCCGGTCATCATATTTATATTTATTCTTTTTATATCCTTTCTTACCGCCGACATATTTTTCAATATCTCCACGCGCTTCGGCAAATCCGGGAATAGAGAGTGACTTATAAATATCCTCCGTCATTCCCATTGCATCGGCTTCGAAATCCTCAAACTTCACTTCCCTCAGATTACCCTCAGGAATAAACTGCTTGTCCGATTCATATTTATGATAGAGTTTCGCATAGATAGAAAGGATATTTTCCTCTAATTGTTCATTTCCGATATCCTGCAATTTTAACGGTTGGATCGTATTTGTAAAGAAACTGCGTGTAGATTCAAATACCGTATACGGATTGCGCATCAGATAAATAAACTTAGCATTCGGGAACATTTTCACCAGTTCCCTCACTCTACCGGTATGAGGCGGATTCTTGCTAAGGAATTGCGTGCCATGAGTATTCCACAAAGAAATCTTTATCAGCTTCGTAAATACTTCTTCAAACACCTTCAACTCCGCATCCGAGATATTGTCAAACAACAGATACTTGTCAGCATATTCCTGTTGATATTTCGGCAAGAACCAAAAATTATAATAAGTATAAGGCATCATGTTTGCCAGTGCAAATTCTTCTTCCTGCGGCAGGTCTACTGCCAGCTCCATGTTGTCCGTCGGACGTTTATCCGGCATCAGCCAACTCATATTCTTCTTGAAGAAAGGCTGTCCCCACATCATCAAATGAGGAAACACGGTCTGATAGGTCGTATTATAGCCAAAATGCTTATCACAGGAGAATACATTGTGCACAAAAGTAGTTCCGCTCCGCCAGTGCCCCAAAATAAACACCGGATCATGCTCCAGCGGTTGATTCGCCAACAACTTCTCATAACGTTTGTCCTGCAATGAGGCCAATGGAGAAAGCAATCGGCATACAGCCTTTGTCAATCGGTACTTACCCTTATAGGCTGCATCAATTTCACGACCGGCAGTAATTGCTTTAAAAGTTTTCCAGTCGGCACCTACCAATGTATTGATCGGAAGTTTATTAAATTCGAGTAATCCCATACTTTCTTATTTTATTATTTTCACGGCAAAACCCTGGCGTTCCAGTTCTTTCACCGCCTTTTCTACTGCTTCATAATGTTCGGGGGCGATTCCCAACTTCGACAGATCCAATACAGGAATATCATCCGTATTGCTCATATCCTTCATTTCCACCCGATCGATAATCATACCTACCGCAGAAGTATTGTTGGTAATCGGGTCGATCAGGATAAATGAGCCACATGATTTATTCTTCTTATAAGGATCAAAGAACAACTCTTTCGCGGTTGTCAGCACCACGCAGGCAATCTGATTCAATTGCAAAGGCAGAGTCTCTTTTGTCAACTGTCCATTGTCCGGCGACAGATGTTCCATTGTGTTCACATCCACCTTATACTTAATCGTATCAATGCGCGTACGACTCAGATTTGTTGTCTGTTTGATAAAGAACGATTTATTTATATCCATTGGCTCCTCATCCATCCATACCAACATTGCTTCAAAGTTACGGTCAACAATCGGCAAGTTATCGGGATGTACCAGCATTTCACCACGGGATACATCAATTTCATCTTCCAGTGTCAGTGTAACCGACTGTGGAGGGAAAGCATAGTCCAACTCACCGTCATAAGTCACGATACTCTTCACTTTGGACGTCTTTCCTGAAGGCAACGCCATTACCGTATCCCCCTTACGAACAATACCCGAAGCCACCTTACCACAAAAACCTCTAAAATCCAAATTCGGACGCAGCACATACTGCACCGGGAAACGAAAATCCTCCAAATTATGGTCATTGTCAATATGAACAGTTTCAAGGAAATCAAGTAAAGAAGTCCCCTTGTACCACGGAGTACGCTCCGACTTATCCACTACATTATCACCGTCCAACGCGGAAAGCGGAATACAGTTTACATCAGGGATTCCCAGTGGAGATACAAATTTCTTATACTCCGCAACAATCTCATTGAAACGCTCTTCCGAAAAATCCACCAAGTCCATTTTATTGACCGCCAATACCACATGTTTGATACCCAGTAAAGACACCAGGAAAGTATGGCGGCGAGTCTGTGTAATCACTCCTGTGCGTGCATCCACCAGAATAATTGCCAGATTTGCCGTAGAGCCGCCGGTAATCATATTACGGGTGTACTGCTCATGTCCCGGAGTGTCCGCAATGATAAATTTACGTCCATTGGTGGAGAAGTAGCGATAAGCCACATCAATTGTAATACCTTGTTCGCGTTCAGCCTTCAATCCATCGAGCAGCAATGCATAGTCGATATGCTCACCTGCATTTCCTACACGTTTACTGTCGCGTTCCAGTGCATCCAACTGGTCCTCATACAATTTCTTGCTGTCAAACAGCAAGCGACCGATCAATGTCGATTTTCCATCATCCACCGAACCGGCTGTCAACAGCCTCAGCAAGTCTTTCTGTTCATCTTTGTCCAGAAAAGCCTTTATATCTAATTTATTATCTGCCATCACTAATTACAATTAAAAGTATCCTTCACGTTTCTTCTGTTCCATACTCGCGTCCTGATCAAAGTCAATCACACGAGTCGTCCGTTCACTCTTGGTAGTAGTCATCATCTCCTCCACGATTTCTTCAATCGTAGCGGCACCACTTTCCACAGCACCCGTCAGCGGCCAACAACCTAATGTACGGAAGCGAACCATCTTCATTTCAATCCGGTCGCGATATTTTTCCGGCAGACGATCATCATCCGCCATTATCAGGTTGCCATCCATTTGCACCACCGGACGTTCTTTCGCATAATATAACGGAACAATCGGAATATTCTCCAAACGGATATACTGCCATATATCCAATTCCGTCCAGTTGCTCAATGGGAACACACGGATACTTTCTCCTTTATGTACGCGGGCATTATAAATATCCCACAATTCCGGACGTTGATTTTTCGGGTCCCACTGGTGAAACTTATCCCGGAAAGAGAAGATACGTTCTTTCGCACGCGATTTTTCCTCATCACGGCGTGCACCGCCAAAAGCAGCGTCAAACTTATACTTATCCAGTGCATGAAGCAACGCCTGTGTTTTCATCAAGTCCGTATGCACTTTACTTCCATGTGTAAAAGGTCCTACCCCTGCATGAAAAGCCTCCATATTACTTTCTACGATCAGGTTCCATCCATATTTCTTCGCATACTCATCACGGAACTGAATCATCTCCTTGAATTTCCATTTCGAATCAATATGCATCAACGGGAATGGTACTTTACCCGGATAAAACGCTTTTTCAGCCAAGCGTACCATTACAGAAGAATCCTTTCCAATACTATAAAGCATCACCGGATTCTCAAATTCCGCCGCCACTTCGCGGATGATATGAATAGACTCGGCTTCGAGTTCTTTCAAGTGGCTTAATTTATATTCTTCCATTACTAAAATAATGATTTTATTCTTCTACTAAACACTTCTTTTTACTTTGGGCAAAACCAGCTCCAACAAGCAATTCACCGATTCTTCCAGTGTCAGTTTGGAAGTATCCAATGACAATGCCGGATGTTCGGGAACCTCAAACGGTGCAGAAATTCCGGTAAAATTCCGAATTTCCCCCTTACGTGCCTTGGCATAAAGCCCTTTCACATCTCGTTTCTCGCACTCCTCCAACGGGGTACTCACAAAAATCTCCAGAAAGTCATCCTTACCGATTATATTTGCAGCCATTTCCCGGATATCGTTATTAGGACTGATGAATGCCGCAATTGTAATAATGCCACTATCCAAAAAGAGCTTTGAGACCTCAGCTATGCGGCGGATATTCTCCACCCGGTCAGTTTCGGAAAATCCGAGGTTATTATTGATACCACTACGAATATTATCCCCGTCAAGGATACGGCAAAGCAATCCTCGCTTATGAAGTTCACGCTCCAGTGCGATAGCAATCGTACTTTTGCCCGATCCGCTCAATCCGGTAAACCAGATCATCACACTATGTTGCCCCAAAAGTTCCTCTTTGTCCTGCCGTGTCATCATGCGGTCAAATATAGGATATATATGATTCTTTTCTTCCATTTATAAATTCGTTTTATTAAAAGTTCCAGATCATCGGAATCAGAATAACAGAGATTATAAAGGTTATGATATTGAGCGGCAAACCGATACGAACAAAGTCCATAAATTTATAGTTGCCGATACCTTGCACAATCAGATTAGTCTGATAACCGATAGGTGTAGAGAAACTGGCTGAAGCAGCCATACAGATCACAACAAAGAAAGGCGTCGGACTGACTCCCAACTGCGCTGCAATCGACAGGGCCAATGGGAATGCCAATGCTGCCGCCGCATTATTCGTAATCAACTCCGTAAACAGGTTCGTGATGATAAACAACATGGCAAGCAACACGTGCGGACCGTAATCATCGCTCAACCCGATAATGAACTTCGCAACACTATCAGCCACTCCCGAATTCACCATAGCCTTACTGATTGCAAATGCACAAGCAATCGTAATCAAGATATCCCACGAAATGTATTTTGTATATTTACGGGCAGGAAACAGGTTCGTCCACGCCATAACAATGGTGGTGATAGACACAAAAAAGAACATATCCAGTTTGATATCCGGAAACATCTCTTTTGTCACCGGCAATTCACCGATCGTAGCACCGACAATCATCAACACCAATAAAATCAGAGCTAGCCAGCGTTTTTTCTTTCCTGCGGTATCAGGGTCATTTCCGTTTGTCAGCAACACAAACACAGAAGACTCCCCCCATGTAGGAATAAAGGTATCATCAGCCATTACAACAAGCGTATCTCCTTCACGTAGCACCACTTCATTCAGATTAGTTACGAACCGCTGTCCGCTACGTGTCTTGATCTCCTTTACTTCCGCTCCATAATGACGCTGGAAATTAAAATCACTCAACTTCTTATTGATACCGGGGAAACGTGCCCCTAACACCGCTTCCACCCGATGCAATTTCTCCCCCTCTTCCATTTCCTCATCCGGCACAGCCGTATCAGGACGAGCATCCGGCAAAAGTCGTTTGGAGAAAAGGAAAAGATAAACAATTCCGGCAACAGCAATAAAAATGCCGACCTTTCCCAGTTCGAACATGGAGAAACCTTCAAAACCGGCTTCTAAAATCATTCCGTGCACTACCAGATTGGTAGAAGTACCGATCAACGTACAAATACCACCAAGAATAGTCACATAAGAAAGAGGAATCAGGAATTTTGTTGCCGGGAGATTAACCGATTTCGCCCAATGTTTGATAATCGGGGCGAAGATAACCACAACAGGAGTATTATTCAGGAAAGCGGAAATGAAAGCCACCGAAGGTAAGATACGCAACTGTGCTTTAAACACCGATGTCTTGCCCTGTGGAAGCAATTTCTTTATCACTTGCCCTAATGTACCCGATTGGCGGATACCTTCACTTACCAGAAACAGTAGGGCAACGGTAATCATGCCCTTATTACTGAACCCTTCCAGCATTTCTTTCGGGGTCAGAATACCGGCACACAAAAACAAGACCACTACCGAAAAAAGTATCATGCCCGGACGCATTTTGTCAGCGACCAAAGCAGCTACCATTCCTAATAACGACAACAGTACAAATACAATTTCAAATGTCATATAAACATTAATTAGTGTTTTCTTTTTGGCTCGACGATAAACCACGGATTCAATAAATCCTCCTTGTTATATCGTAGAGGTTCGTCCTTTCCGGCTTGATACACTTCCATTCCGGCGGCACGCGCTATCGCATGTCCGGCAGCTGTATCCCACTCCATTGTCGGAGCGAAACGCGGATACACATCCGCACTACCTTCTGCAACCAGACAGATTTTAATGGAACTTCCACTTGATATCAGTTCGACACTGCCATGTTTCTTCTTCAAGTCAGCGATATATGTTTCCGTTTCAGGTGACAGGTGCGAACGTGAAGCAACAACAATAAAATGATCACGTACATCCTCTAAAGGCATCAGCTCCGACTCTTTTATCATCTGTTGTAATGTCGTCCCTTTCCCTACCGGAGCGACAATACCGGAGCACTTATAGGCTCCTATACCTTCCACAGCAAAGTAAAGCACTCTCTTTACAGGCACATAAATAACGCCTAACACAGGTACTGAATTCTGCACCAGGGCTATATTTACCGTAAATTCTCCATTGCGTTTAATAAATTCCTTTGTTCCATCCAGAGGGTCAACAATCCACAAAGTATCCCATTTGCGCCGAACCTCATAATCCAGATGCTTTCCTTCTTCACTAAGAACAGGAAAAGGAGTATCGTTCAAAATAGCCACAATCGCTTCGTGCGCTTTCCTGTCTGCTATTGTCAGAGGAGAATTATCAGCCTTTCTCTCTATCTCGAAGTCCGATGCCGGATCATCATAAATAGAAAGTATGTTTTCACCGGCTTTCAATGCTGCATCGATAGCAGCCATTACATATTTTTGTTCCATTTAATTCCTTTATTAACACCTCACTAATATCAAGGCTGTAAATCCTCTAAATTAAGAGTTGACAAAAGTAAAAACTTTCTTTGCTATAAAAGTTTCCCCACCTACATTTATAACTTCTTTTAGTAGAATGATAAAAATATCTAAACGAAACATCATTTTTCTCTCTCAACAAAAAAGCAGTAACTTCCCAGTTACCGCCTTCTTATTCGGAAAAAACGTTGGTTCTTCCCAATATATATTACCAAAAAGAAATCAATATACACGATACAGCAACCAAGCGCCTTGGAAATCCGAACGATTCGGATACTTAGCCTTGAAAGCATCGCGAGCGTCAGCAGCAGCAGCCTTATCAGCAAATGAGCTAACTATTACACGATACATTGCCTTATCAGCGTTAAATGCGATTGTAGCCTGATAACCTTGTGCATCCAGCCAATCTTTCAATCCTTCGGCATTTGCTTTTACACCAAAGCTACCGGCCACTACACTATAATCTTTCAAACCGTCATTACCGGAAACAACTGTCACCTTTTCCTGACGTACACCCGATGTATCTGCTACTTTAGGTGTTGTCACAGGAGCTGCCACTACCGGAGTCACCTCAACCGGAGCTTCCACTTGCGGTTCTGCCAGTTCTTGCTGTTTTGCTTTCTCGTAAGCCTTCTTATAGGCGCTTTCGCTGGATTTACAAGATGCAAAAGCAAGCACCAAGCACACTCCCATTCCTAATACGACCAATTTTCTCATATTCCTATACTCTGTTTTAATTAATAATTCATGTTCTCGTCTATCAATATTCAGTTTCGGGCAACAAAATAATAGAAATTTTATCATCCGGCAAAGAAATCCGGCGAAAAAACGCTTATTCGGACTTTTTCTTATAAGAAATCGTTCCTGTTGCCTGATTAGTCGGCATTAAAAGCACTTCCGCAATCTGAATATGTTCGGGAGCCGAAGCAGCGAAGTAAACTGTCTCAGCCACATCCTCTCCGGTCAACGGGCGAATTCCTTTGTAGAAATTATCAGCCGCCTGCTTGTCACCCCGGTAACGCACCACCGAGAAGTTGGTTTCCACCATACCCGGTTTGATATTCGTCACTCTCAGCGGAGTATCCACCAGATCAATCCGAAGTCCGTCCGAAAGGGCCTTTACAGCAGCCTTAGTCGCACAGTACACACTTCCCCCGGGGTAAGCCGCATCACCTGCAATAGAACCGATATTGATCACATGCCCCCGCCCGCGCTCTATCATACCGGGAACCACAAGACGCGTCATCGTCAACAATCCCTTTATATTCGTGTCAATCATGATGTCCCACTCGTCCAGACTACCCTCGAACTCTTTATCCACTCCGATCACCAGTCCGGCATTGTTAATCAACAGATCAATCGTTTTCCAGTCCGCCGGCAAGTTTTCCAGTGCAGCCTTCACCTGTTCACGGTCACGTACATCACAAATAAGCGGCCTTGTCACCAGTTTAGGACACTCCATTTCCAACTCATATATCAACTTCTCCAACTTTGAAGTATCACGGGCATTCAAAATCAAATTCCAACCTTCTTTGGCAAACTTACAGGCACAAGCTTTACCAATTCCGCTAGTTGCACCAGTAATTAAAACAGTTTTTATTTCCATTATGTTTAAATTATAAATACTGAATGACAAAAGTACGCCTTAACTTCCATTGGTTAGTCTCCAAAGTCCGTTAAATAAGATTAAACCATAAAAGAAAAAAAGAAATATAAAACTATGCACTTTTTTTTAGTTTTACTGAACAACCTTAGAAGAAAAATGTTATATTTGTTGTATCATAATCATTTTAAACATTATACATTATGAAAGGATTGAATGTTTTAGCAGCTTTTTTGGGTGGTGCAGCCGTAGGCGCAGCCCTTGGTATTCTATTTGCTCCTGAAAAAGGAGAAGATACCCGTCACAAGATCGCCGAGATTCTTCGTAAAAAAGGGATTAAGCTCAACCGTAGTGAAATGGAAAATCTCGTGGACGAGATTGCAGCCGAAATGAAAGGAGAAATAGCAGAGTAAGTGAGTAACCAAGGATTTAAAACAGAGCGACCATGTTTGCAGACGATAAAAGTATTGAGAATTTTCAGCAGTTATTTTTCGAGTTCAAGAAATATTTAGAACTTCAAAAAGAATACACCAAATTAGAGTTAACGGAAAAACTGACTATCCTGTTTTCAACGTTAATCATGGTATTAGTACTTATCATCTTAGGCATGGTAGCCCTGTTTTACCTGCTTTTTGCTCTGGCTTATGTATTAGAACCATTGGTAGGCGGCCTTATGGCAAGTTTTGCCATTATAGCAGGCATCAACGTTCTGCTCATCGCTCTTGTTATTATTTTCCGCAAGCAACTCATCATATCTCCTATGGTGAACTTCCTTGCCAATTTATTTTTAACTGATTCAAATAAATAAATTATGAGTGCGCAAACACCACAGAAATTCACATTAGAAGAAATATCCCTACGCAAAAAGAAGCTTTTGAATGAGATACATGCCCAGAAAAAAGCAATGACAGCCACAACACGCGAGATATTTGCCCCCATTGCTCCAGCTAACAACAAGGCAGATGCTATCATGCGTTCATTCAATACGGGCATGGCTATATTCGACGGTGTGATGTTGGGGGTCAAAGTTATGAGGAAGGTGCGCACGTATTTCAGGAATTTAAGATAATTCGATCTTCTCATTAAGTAGAAGTATATACTTCAGTAACACATTTCAATGTGAGCGAGTACAGTAAGTACACTTTTTCAGGCCTTCCCCTACACACGCACACATGTTATAGTAATATAGAAAAAACGAATAAAACGGCGGAAACTCATAACAACCGTTGTCTATTACCCTTCAAACAAGTTATTCCGAATTTTTAGCTATTATAGAAAATAGATACTTGACATAAGTATTTTGGAAACTGAACTTTAAGTTACATTATTAGGTTCTTCTTCAAATTTAGTGGTAATTTGAAGAAGAACTCATTATTATATACATGCGTGTGTGTGTATGTGGAAAAGCCTGAAAAGGTGTATTTACTGTATTTATGTCTGCAAAATAAAGCGGCGTTATTTAACTGCTAAAGCACAGCTTTAGAGATTGTAAAGCTATGCTTTAGCAGTCATGAAGCACAGCTTTCTAAAATTCTTCCGAAATATGAGATATTATAAAAAAGGCTTCCAACCCGTGGAAGCCTTATGCTTGTCGAAGTAACAACTTCATCTCAATGAAGCTGAAATATCCTTTTATACGTAAGTCTCCAGCAACTTCACGTTTGCACTTTCAGGAGTAATAGTAATATCCTGAGTGGTAGCGGGGAGCAAAATAGACTCTCCGGCATTTACTGTCAGTTCGTTGCCTTCATTGTCCACCATTTTGCATGAGCCTTCCATGCAAATAAAAATGACGAATGAATCGAGTTCCGAATAGTCACAACTGATTTCTTCGGTCATGTCATACAAAGAAGTGGTGAAATAAGGGCAGGCAACCAACTCTACCGGTTCATCCTTCAACGGTTCGTATTTGGTACGATAATCATCCAATACTTCGTAGTTGATAGCTTCACGGGCCAAATCAGTGTGGAGTTCACGTGTTTTGCCGTTCGCATCTTTACGGTTGAAGTCGTAGATACGGTAAGTGATGTCGGAAGTTTGCTGAATTTCAGCGATGAACGCCCCCGCACCAATGCTGTGTACACGTCCCGCAGGAAGGAAGAAAACATCTCCCGGATGAATCTCGTACTCTTGCAGCACATCGGTAATCGTATTGTTCAATACGCGTTCTTTATATTCTTTCGGAGTAATCTGTTCAGAAAATCCCGAACGCAATTTAGCTCCTTTGTCAGCATCTACCACATACCACATTTCTGTTTTACCCATTGAGTTGTGACGTTTTTTCGCAAGGTCATCGGCCGGGTGTACCTGAATGGACAAATCCTGCTTGGCATCAATAAACTTAATGAGTAATGGAAATTTGTTTCCGAAACGGGCATAATTCGCTTCACCTACCAGTTCCTCGCGATACCTTCTCACCATGTCGGCAAGGGTTAAACCTTTATCCGGGCCATTGGCCACTACGGATTCATTGTCCTCAACGCCGGAAATTTCCCAGCTTTCTCCTACTCCTTTCAAGTCTGAATTCAAATGCTTGAACGGAATAATTTTGTCGCCCCCCCAAAGCGTCTGCTTCAGAATTGGTTCGAATTTTAATGGATACATTTTTGTTTTTCTTGTTATAAACTTAGATTAAATTCGCTCGGATTGCATGAATCCGGGAGCAAACATACAAAAAATAGTTTAGTTTTAAGAAAAGGACGATAAAAATCTTTTTGAAAAAAAACATACCAAAAAGAATAGGAACATTAAAGTAATAACGCTAAACTTTCCTAAAGCACCTGCTATATTTAGTCCGAATAATTTGTGAGTAAGAAAGAATTTGCCTTTATTTGCAGGAAAATTTTAATAATACCAGACATGAATAACACATTCCCAACAGAGGGAAATCTTTCAGGGCTCAGCCGGAAAGATTTTCAAAAGGATATAAATGATAAAAAAACAGATTTATTTATCCTTAAAAACAAAAAGGGAATGGAAGTGGCCGTAACGAATTACGGGTGCGCCATTCTTTCGATTATGGTACCGGACAAAAACGGTAAGTATGCTAATGTGATTCTCGGACACGACAGCATTGACCATGTAATCAACAGCCCGGAACCTTTCCTGAGTACAACTATCGGACGTTATGGCAACCGTATCGCCAAAGGAAAATTCACTTTGTTCGGCGAAGAACATGAACTCACAATCAACAACGGCCCTAACTCCTTGCACGGAGGACCTACCGGTTTCCACGCCCGTGTATGGGACGCTATCCAGATTGATGAAAGCACCGTGCAATTCAATTATGTTTCTGCCGACGGCGAAGAGGGATTCCCCGGTAATCTGGAAGTAGAAATGACCTACCGACTGGAAAATGAAGTGAATGCACTGACTATCGAATACCGCGCCACTACTGACAAAGCAACGGTTGTAAACCTCACTAACCACGGTTTCTTCAACCTCGCCGGCATCTCCAATCCGACTCCTACCGTCAACAACAACATCGTTACTATCAACGCTGATTTCTATACACCTATCGATGAAGTTTCTATCCCAACCGGAGAAATCGCCAAAGTGGAAGGAACTCCTATGGACTTCCGCACTCCGCATACCGTAGGCGAACGTATCGACGATAAATTCCAGCAATTGATATTCGGTGCCGGATACGACCACTGCTACGTATTGAACAAAACAGAAAGCGGTTCGCTCGACCTCGCCGCTACCTGCAAAGATCCTGAAAGCGGCCGTATCATGGAAGTATACACAACCGAAGCAGGCGTGCAACTTTATACAGGCAACTGGCTGAACGGATTCGAAGGCGCACACGGCGCTACATTCCCGGCAAGAAGCGCTATCTGTTTTGAAGCACAATGTTTCCCGGATACTCCGAACAAACCGCATTTCCCGTCGGCTACCCTGCTGCCGGGTGATGAATACCAACAAATCATAGTTTACAAATTTGATGTAGAAGAATAACAACTAAAAAATAACTAACCTAATTTTATAAACTAACATTTTTTTTGAACCATGACACAAGAAAAAAAGAATGGAAAAATCATTGCAATCATTACGATGATTTTCCTTTTCGGTATGATTTCATTTGTTACCAACCTCGCTGCTCCTATGGGTATCGTGTTGAAAAACCAGTTCGACGTATCGAACGCACTAGGTATGCTAGGAAACTTCGGAAACTTCATCGCGTATGCAGTAATGGGTATTCCGAGCGGCATCTTGTTGCAACGCGTTGGATATAAGAAGACTGCACTGATCGCAGTAGCTATCGGTTTTGTAGGCGTAGGTATCCAGTTCTTATCCGGCCATTCAAGCCCGGAAATGGCTTTCGCCGTTTATTTGATCGGTGCATTCGTTGCAGGTTTCTCTATGTGTTTGCTCAACACTGTAGTAAACCCGATGTTGAACAAACTGGGTGGTGAAGGTAACAAAGGTAACCAACTTATCCAGGTGGGTGGCTCTTTCAACTCTGTAATGGCTACCATTACTCCGATGTTCGTTGGTATCCTGATCGCCGGTTCTATCGAAAAAGCTACTATTTCCCAGATTTTCCCTGTAATGTATACAGCAATGGCCGTGTTTGCTTTCGCATTCTTCGTACTTTTATTTGTACGTATTCCGGAACCGAATGCTGCTACCACAACAGAACCGATCAGCACATTGATGAAAGGTGCTTTGAAGTTCCGCCACTTTGTATTAGGTGCTATCGCTATCTTTGTATACGTAGGTATTGAAGTAGGTGTACCGGGTACTCTGAACCTGTTCCTTACCGACCCTGTAGAAAAAGGCGGTGCCGGCATTGCTTCTACTATCTCCGGTTTCGTGGTAGGAACTTATTGGTTCCTGATGTTGGTCGGCCGTCTGGCAGGTGCTTCACTTGGCGCTAAAATCTCCAGTAAAGCGATGCTTACTTTTACATCTGCTCTGGGATTAATTTTAGTATTCCTTGCTATCTTCTCCTCCACAGGAACATTGGTTAACTTGCCCGTACTCCAACAAGGTGAGACAGGCGGTTTGTCATTCGGTTTTGCCGAAGTTCCTATCAACGCAATGTACTTGGTATTAGTCGGTTTCTGTACTTCTATCATGTGGGGTGGTATCTTCAACCTTGCTGTAGAAGGATTGGGCAAATATCTTGCTGCTGCTTCCGGTCTGTTTATGGTACTGGTTTGCGGTGGAGGTATCCTGCCTGTACTTCAGGGCTGGGTAGCTGATGTTGCCGGTTTCATGCCAAGTTACTGGGTAATCATTGCTGCTTTGGCATATTTGCTGTACTACGGTCTGGTAGGTTGCAAAAATGTCAATAAAGATATTCCGGTAGAATAATCTATTACTGAACTCAATTTATTCACCTTATAAAATTAAATTATCATGGATATAGAACACGTAAGAAGTCGCTTCATTAAACATTTCGATGGTACTACAGGATTTATATATGCCTCTCCGGGACGTATTAACCTGATTGGCGAACACACTGACTACAACGGCGGATTCGTATTTCCGGGTGCAGTAGACAAAGGTATGATTGCCGAAATCAAACCGAACGGTACTGATAAAGTAAGAGCTTATTCTATCGACTTGAAAGATTATGTAGAATTCGGTCTGAACGAAGAAGACGCTCCACGCGCAAGCTGGGCAAGATATATCTTCGGTGTATGCCGTGAAATGATTAAACGCGGCGTAGACGTAAAAGGATTCAATACTGCTTTCTCCGGTGATGTGCCTCTGGGTGCAGGTATGTCTTCTTCTGCTGCCTTGGAAAGTACGTATGCTTTTGCATTGAACGAACTGTTCGGTGAAAACAAGATTGATAAGTTCGAACTGGCTAAAGTGGGTCAGGCTACTGAACACAATTACTGTGGTGTGAACTGCGGTATCATGGACCAGTTTGCTTCCGTATTCGGTAAAGCAGGCAGCTTGATCCGTCTGGATTGCCGTTCACTGGAATATCAGTATTTCCCATTCCACCCGGAAGGCTATCGTCTGGTTTTAATGGATTCGGTTGTTAAACACGAACTGGCTTCTTCTGCTTACAACAAACGCCGCCAGAGCTGCGAAGCTGCTGTTGCCGCTATCCAGAAGAAACATCCGCACGTTGAATTCCTGCGCGACTGTACTATGGAAATGTTGGAAGAAGCTAAGGCTGACATCAGCGATGAAGATTATATGCGTGCAGAATACGTAATCGAAGAAATCCAACGCGTACTCGATGTTTGCGATGCTCTGGAGAAAGATGATTACGAAACTGTAGGTCAGAAGATGTACGAAACTCATCACGGCATGAGCAAGCTGTACGAAGTAAGCTGTGAAGAACTCGACTTCCTGAACGACTGCGCTAAAGAATACGGTGTAACCGGTTCACGCGTTATGGGTGGCGGATTCGGCGGTTGTACTATCAACCTTGTTAAAGACGAATTGTATGACAACTTCGTTGAAAAGACAAAAGAAGCATTCAAAGCTAAATTCGGCAGAAGCCCGAAAGTGTATGACGTGGTAATCGGTGACGGTTCACGCAGATTGGAATAAGAAATTATCCAATATAAATAATCAAGAAGGGCGGTTTCCATTACGGAAGCCGCCCTTTCTTTTCAATTAACAATTAAGACTTAAATCTATTATCTAACAAACCTTATCGTCATTTCTTTGTAAATTTATAAACAGCAAAAGTATTCGGTTCCTGCTCGGTTGTAAACACATGACCTTCAACAGACACCGCAGTTTCTTGAGGAGTGATGGCAAAAGGTTGTTCAAGCGTATTATCCTTATCCAAATCAAGTGAACGAAGCTTGATGCAGCGGCCATTCGATAATACGTCTTGTTTCTTCAATCCGGCAAAGTTCAAAGAGATTGACTGGGCAGTATTTGAAGTATTGGCAACCTTTACAATCAATTCATTCTTGTCCTTATCGTATACGGCACTGGCAAAGAGCCCATTCTGCCCTTCGGCTCCTGTCACACTTTTCTTGTTCATGGTAAGCGGAAGCACATTAGTTCCTTTATTTTGAGCATACAGTTGCTGTACATAGTAGCTTACAGTACGCACGGAATTCAGGTTGTCAAACCAGATCATATCCGGGCGCCACTGCCAACCTTCCACATGGGCGAAAAGGGGAGCATAGGTAGCCATATGCACAATATCTGCGTTACGCTCCAATCCGGTCATAAAAGCGGCTTCAAGCAGAGCAGCATTGAAATGATTCCATTTCTTGCCCTTTCCGTGGCAGGCATATTCGCCGGCAAAGACTTTCGGCCCCTTACGGTCGTAATTATCATAACGCGCCCCCTGAGCCAGAAACCAGCTTTCGGGCCGATAAAAATGTTCGTCTACTAAATCGGCTTTCAGACGCTTCATTTCAGGCCATAGGTAATCAAAGTCTTTTCCTTCGGAATTCGGGCCGGAACTTCCTACAATCTTGATTTCCGGATGAACTTTGCGAATAGCTTTGATAAACGGTTCGAGGCGTTCGGGGTACTCTTCTCCCCACTGTTCGTTCCCAATACCGATAAATTCCAGATTGAAAGGCGCCGGATGTCCCATATCGGCACGTACTTTTCCCCAAGTTGTATTTATATCACCATTGGCAAATTCTATGAGGTCGAGCGCATCCTGAATATAACTATCCAAGTCGCAAACAGCGACATGAGCCTTCGGGTCACTATTCTGATATTGACAGGACAATCCGCAATTCAAAATAGGAAGCGGTGCCGCCCCCATTTCCTCGGACAACAGGAAGTATTCATAAAATCCCAATCCGTAGCTTTGGTAATAATCAGGGAAGAAACGGTGGGTAAACGTATATTGCCAGCGATTCTCATTCAAAGGACGATTCTCTACCGGACCTACCGACTTCTTCCAGTCATAACGGGTTGCCAAATCCGTCCCTTCCACAATACAACCGCCGGGGAAACGGAAAACTCCCGGATGAATATCTGCCAACGCTTGGGCCAGATCTTTACGAAGTCCGTTTTCATGCCCTTTCCAGGTATCTACCGGAAAAAGAGAAATGTGTTCCAAATCTACGGTTCCTTTAGAGGTAAGGAAAATACGGAGCACTGCTTTAGGATTTGTGGCACCGGGTTTCAGAATTATCTGATATTTTTTCCATTCTTTTGAATCAATTGCAAGACTCTGTGTGGCAAAAGCCTGGTGCTCGCCCATTGATTTGATATCGACCAATTCAATACGTAATGTTGCTTTCGTACCTCCCTGTGGCAATCGTGCCCAGACGGAGAAACGATACTCCTCTCCTTCTTTGACGCCGACACCGAAGAAACCTTCGTTGTCAAGTCCGGTATGTTTATGCCCATGTCCCGGGTCGGAAAGGCGTACATAATGAGGATTGCGTTCAAAAGGGCCGTCATCCTGCAATGTTACTTTTCCATAAGTCTTCCACCCCATTAGGTGTTGGGGGAACTCGAATGAACGGTTCTTGACCAATTCGGCATAAAGTCCGCCGTCAGCAGCATAATTAATATCCTCAAAAAAGAGCCCGTACATGGTAGGTTGGATTTCTGCTCCCAACTTTCGGGTTTGAATCACCATTTCATTGGTTTGCGCATGAAGTGCCATTCCGGCAGACAAGGCTAATACAGCCAAGATTTCTGTGTATCTTCTCATGGTTCTTAATAAAAAAAATTATATCTAGTTATGAATGCAAAGATAATCAGAATCCTAATTCACTCTTTGCCCGATCCCACCATTAACAGGCGTTTATCAGTCAAAAAGGACCAATTTCCATTCATTTGCATGATTTCCTAGCTATGACACGTCATTTATAATACGAATTCATATAAAAAATACCTTTTATGCTGCACAACATACAAGAGTGTATTTGATACACCAAACCAAAGTGTTACTTTTACACCCAAAACAAGATAAGTATCTCATTTACATTAAAAATAAAACCATGAAAAAACATTTCTTACTTGCAGGAATTGCCGTGCTAATGCTAGTTGCACGCAATAACAAGCCGGCTTCCGAGCTGACTTCCCCGGAAAGCGGTATCACAGTAGAAGTATACACCAACGAACCGGGTATTCAGGTCTATACAGACAATTACCTCCCGGGACAAACTTATAACAGAGAATGTATTTTCAAATTTTCCGTAGAGAAATAATATTAACTTATAAATCAGATTTATTGTGGAAGCATTAGATTGGCTAGTAATCGGAGTCTTTTTTCTGGCTCTTATCGGTATTATAGTTTGGGTAGTCAGACAAAAGCAGAATGACTCGGCAGATTATTTTTTGGGTGGACGCGACGCAACATGGCTCGCGATCGGTGCCTCTATTTTCGCATCAAACATCGGTTCGGAACACTTGATCGGTCTGGCCGGAGCCGGAGCCTCAAGTGGTATGGCTATGGCACACTGGGAAATTCAAGGTTGGATGATTTTGATTCTGGGGTGGGTATTCGTTCCTTTCTACACAAGAAGCATGGTATATACCATGCCGGAATTTCTGGAACGCCGTTACAATCCCCAATCACGTACAATCTTGTCGGTTATCTCTTTGGTTAGTTATGTGTTGACTAAGGTAGCTGTTACGGTATATGCCGGAGGCCTGGTATTCCAACAGGTATTTGGTATCAAAGAATTGTGGGGTATCGACTTTTTCTGGATTGCTGCCATAGGGCTGGTGGTATTGACCGCACTCTATACGATCTTCGGAGGTATGAAATCGGTGCTTTATACTTCCGTTCTTCAAACCCCTATCCTATTGTTGGGTTCATTAATCATACTTGTCCTCGGTTTTAAGGAATTAGGCGGTTGGGACGAAATGATGAGAGTTTGCGGAGCAGTTACCGTTAATGATTACGGTGATACAATGACAAACTTGATCCGTAGCAATGATGACGCGAATTTCCCCTGGCTGGGTGCTTTGATCGGTTCTGCCATTATCGGTTTCTGGTACTGGTGCACTGACCAGTTTATCGTACAGCGCGTGCTCTCCGGAAAGAACGAAATGGAAGCCCGCCGTGGTACTATCTTCGGTGCTTACCTGAAACTGTTGCCTGTATTTCTGTTCCTGATTCCGGGTATGATTGCGTTTGCATTACACCAGAAATATATCGGTGCCGGTGGTGAAGGTTTTCTTCCGATGCTCGAAAACGGAACCGCAAATGCCGACGCTGCATTCCCGACATTGGTAGCCAAATTACTTCCTGCCGGTGTGAAAGGTCTGGTGGTATGTGGTATTCTGGCTGCTTTGATGAGTTCTCTGGCTTCTTTGTTCAATTCGTCAGCGATGTTGTTCACTATCGACTTCTACAAACGTTTCAGACCGCAGACTTCGGAAAAGAAACTGGTCGGTATCGGACAGGTTGCTACTGTGGTAATCGTTATCCTGGGTATCCTCTGGATTCCTATCATGCGTAGCGTAGGCGATGTACTTTATACCTACTTGCAAGACGTTCAATCAGTATTGGCTCCGGGCATTGCCGCTGCCTTCTTACTGGGCATCTGCTGGAAACGTACTTCTGCGCAAGGAGGTATGTGGGGATTGATTTCCGGTATGGTGATCGGTCTGACCCGTCTCGGTGCAAAGGTATATTACAGCAATGCAGGTGAAGTGGCAGATTCTACATTCAAATATTTGTTCTATGATATGAACTGGCTGTTCTTCTGCGGTTGGATGTTCCTGTTCTGCATTATCGTTGTGATTGTAGTCAGTCTGGCAACAGAAGCTCCCACTGCCGAAAAGATTCAGGGACTGGTATTCGGTACAGCTACTAAAGAACAAAAGGCTTCCACACGTGCAAGCTGGAATCACTGGGATATTATCCACACGGTGATCATCCTGGCTATCACGGGAGCATTCTACTGGTATTTCTGGTAATTAAATAAAAACTCATATCAACAAAACAATGAATAACTATTATAGCTCAAATCCGACCTTCTACATCGGTATCGACTGCATTATCTTTGGTTTTAGCGAAGGCGAAATAAGCCTGTTACTGCTGAAAAGAAACTTCGAACCGGCAATGGGCGAATGGTCATTAATGGGAGGATTCGTACAAAAAGACGAAAGCGTGGACGACGCAGCCAAACGTGTATTGGCAGAACTTACGGGATTAGAGAATGTATATATGGAACAAGTGGGAACCTTCGGAGCCATTGACCGCGATCCGGGAGAACGGGTTATCTCTGTTGCTTACTATGCATTAATCAACATCAATGAGTATGACCGCAAACTGGTTCAGAAGCACAATGCCTATTGGGTGAACATCAACGAACTTCCGGAATTAATCTTCGACCACCCGCAAATGGTGGAGAAAGCACGGAAACTGATGCAACAGAAAGCATCGGTAGAGCCGATCGGGTTCAATTTGCTACCGAAACTCTTTACGTTATCCCAACTGCAAAGCTTATACGAGGCCATTTACGGCGAAGCAATGGACAAGCGGAATTTCCGCAAACGTGTTGCCGAAATGGATTATATAGAAAAGACTGATAAAATTGACAAACTGGGTTCCAAACGTGGTGCCGCCTTGTATAAGTTTAACAGCAGGGCATATCGCAAAGACCCGAAATTCAAATTATAATCAATATGCTGGAAGAACTAAAAGAAAAAGTATTTCATGCCAATCTTGAGTTGGTAAAGCATGGATTAGTCATCTTCACCTGGGGCAATGTTTCTGCTATCGACCGTGAAACGGGACTGGTAGTAATCAAGCCCAGTGGCGTAAGTTATGATGATATGAAAGCAGAAGATATGGTAGTAGTGGATTTGGAAGGCAAAGTCGTCGAAGGGCGGCTGAAGCCTTCCTCCGATACCCCTACTCACGTAGTACTTTACAAAGCATTCCCGGAAATCGGAGGAGTCGTACACACCCACTCTACTTATGCTACCGCATGGGCACAAGCCGGATGCGACATTCCGAATATCGGAACAACTCATGCCGATTATTTCCACGACGCTATCCCCTGTACGGCCGATATGACGGAAGCAGAAGTAAAAGGGGCCTACGAACTGGAAACCGGAAATGTTATTGTGAAACGTTTTGAAGGATTGAATCCCGTACATACACCGGGAGTACTGGTCAAAAACCACGGTCCTTTCTCCTGGGGAAAAAACGCACAGGATGCAGTACACAACGCGGTAGTTATGGAGCAAGTAGCCAAAATGGCAAGTATCGCTTATACCGTAAATCCGAATTTAACAATGAACCCGCTGCTGATAGAAAAGCATTTCAGCCGCAAGCATGGTCCGAATGCATATTACGGACAATAAACAACTAAAATTATAACTCAAAAATTAAATAGAGATATGAACGCATTTGATCAATATGAAGTATGGTTCGTAACAGGAGCACAGCTTTTGTACGGAGGTGACGCAGTAATCGCAGTAGACGCACATTCTAACGAAATGGTAAATGGATTGAATGAATCCGGTAAACTACCTGTAAAAGTAGTGTATAAAGGAACAGCCAATTCTTCTAAAGAAGTGGAGACTGTTTTCAAAGCAGCCAATAATGATGAAAAATGTATTGGTGTCATCACATGGATGCATACTTTCTCTCCGGCAAAAATGTGGATTCACGGTTTGCAACAGTTGAAGAAACCGTTGATGCACCTGCATACTCAGTTCAATAAGGAGATCCCCTGGGACACAATGGATATGGACTTCATGAACTTGAATCAATCGGCTCACGGTGACCGCGAATTCGGCCATATCTGCACCCGTATGCGTATCCGCCGTAAAGTGGTGGTAGGTTACTGGAAAGACGAAAACACGCTGCACAAGATCGCTGTCTGGATGCGTGTATGTGCAGGCTGGGCAGATTCACAGGACATGCTGATTATCCGTTTCGGCGACCAGATGAATAATGTGGCTGTAACCGACGGAGACAAGGTAGAAGCCGAGCAACGTATGGGTTATCACGTAGACTATTGTCCGGTAAGCGAACTAATGGAATACCACAAAGAAATCAAAGCCGCTGATGTGGATGCATTGGTAGCGACGTATTTCAAGGAATACGATCATGAATCTTCTCTGGAAGACAAATCGACGGAAGCTTATCAGAAAGTATGGAACGCCGCAAAAGCAGAATTAGCTCTCCGCGCTATCCTGAAAGCTAAAGGGGCTAAAGGCTTCACTACCAACTTTGACGACTTGGGCGACCTGGAACATAATGGTTTCGACCAAATCCCGGGACTGGCTTCTCAACGCCTTATGGCAGAAGGTTATGGATTCGGCGCTGAAGGTGACTGGAAATCGGCTGCTCTTTATCGTACCGTATGGGTAATGAATCAGGGACTTCCGAAGGGATGTTCTTTCCTCGAAGACTATACATTGAATTTCGACGGTGCTCAAAGTTCTATCCTGCAATCGCACATGTTGGAAGTTTGTCCGCTCATCGCAGCCAACAGACCGCGTCTGGAAGTACACTTCCTCGGCATAGGTATCCGCAAGAGCCAGACTGCCCGCCTTGTATTCACCTCAAAAGTAGGTACAGGATGTACTGCTACCGTAGTGGATCTGGGCAACCGTTTCCGCCTGATTGTAAACGATGTGGAATGCATCGAACCGAAACCGCTTCCTAAATTACCGGTTGCTTCCGCACTTTGGATTCCGATGCCCGACTTTGAAGTAGGTGCAGGTGCATGGATTCTCGCCGGTGGAACTCACCACTCTTGCTTCTCTTACGACCTGACAGCCGAATATTGGGAAGATTATGCTGAGATCGCAGGGATTGAAATGGTACATATCAACAAAGATACCACAATCAGCTGCTTCAAGAAAGAACTGCGCATGAATGAGGTTTATTATATGTTGAATAAAGCACTTTGCTAAACCTTAAATAGTGATTTCGACATGAAATTAGATGCTAAATCAACAATAGAAACAGGCAAAGCCATTCTGGGTATAGAGCTCGGTTCAACACGAATCAAAGCAGTTCTGATAGACCGGGAAAACAGGCCTATTGCCCAAGGCAGCCACACTTGGGAAAATCAGTTAGTCGACGGGCTTTGGACGTACAGTATTGAAGCCATTTGGTCCGGATTGCAAGATTGCTACGCTGACCTTCGTTCGAATGTGAAGAAGTTATATGACGGCATAGAAATCGAGAGTCTGGCGGCTATCGGCGTCAGTGCCATGATGCATGGTTATATGCCATTCAACGAGAAAGAGGAAATTCTCGTGCCTTTCCGTACTTGGAGAAACACCAATACAGGCCGGGCGGCAGCAGAACTATCGGAGCTATTTGTCTATAACATCCCTCTGAGGTGGAGCATTTCCCACTTGTACCAAGCTATCCTGAACAACGAAACGCATGTCAAAGATATCAAATTCCTGACAACCCTTGCAGGTTATGTACATTGGCAAATAACAGGTGAAAAAGTATTGGGCATAGGAGATGCATCGGGAATGCTCCCCATAGACCCGGCTACCAACAACTATTCTACTGAAATGGTGGAGAAGTTCGACAATCTGATTGCTCCTAAAGAATATAACTGGAAACTTGAGAATATTTTGCCCAAAGTACTGTCGGCAGGCGAAAACGCCGGTGTCCTTACACCGGAAGGCAGCAGAAAGCTCGACGTATCCGGTCATTTGAAGGCAGGAATACCGGTCTGTCCGCCGGAAGGAGATGCCGGTACCGGCATGGTTGCAACCAATGCAGTCAAGCAGCGTACCGGAAACGTATCGGCAGGTACTTCCTCATTCTCCATGATTGTATTGGAGAAAGAGTTGTCAAAACCCTACGAAATGATCGACATGGTTACAACTCCTGACGGAAGCCTCGTAGCCATGGTACACTGCAACAACTGTACATCCGACCTCAACGCATGGGTCAACCTGTTCAAAGAATATCAGGAACTCCTGGGTATCCCCGTAAATATGGATGAGATTTACAGCAAGCTCTACAATATTGCCCTCACAGGTGATACTGACTGCGGAGGTCTCCTCTCATACAATTACATTTCAGGAGAACCTGTAACGGGACTTGCCGAGGGAAGACCATTGTTTATACGTTCGGCAAATGATAAGTTCAGCCTGGCAAACTTTATGCGGACTCATTTATATGCCTCGGTCGGAGTTCTCAAGATTGGCAACGATATCCTGTTCAACGATGAAAAAGTCAAAGTAGACAGAATTACAGGACACGGAGGACTATTCAGAACAAAGGGAGTAGGCCAAAGAATACTTGCGGCAGCTATCAACTCACCGATTTCAGTCATGGAAACAGCCGGTGAAGGCGGCGCCTGGGGTATTGCCCTATTGGGTTCTTACCTTGTGAACAATGAAAAGAAACAATCCCTTGCCGATTTTCTGGATGAAAATGTATTTGTCGGCGACGCGGGTATCGAGGTATCACCTACGCCCGAAGATGTAGCCGGCTTTAACGCATACATCGAAAGCTACAAGGCAGGATTGCCTATTGAGGAAGCAGCTGTCAGATTCAAATAAAATTTTCTGCCAAAGTCAAACAAGTTTGCAAAACGCCCGCTAATTGTGCGGGCTGATTTTGCAAGCTTGTCAAATCGATGCTAAAAGCCAGCGGGCGTAAATCACGGTTAATCCGGGAAATATAAAAGCAAAAAAGCAGTCGGCGAAATCCTTACTTCGGCAAATCTGACTGATCACAATTCTTTTGAAAATCCTAATATTGTAAAACCGGCACCCTTCAAAGAGGTAAAAATCAATAAAGGCACAATGAAGGTGAAACTTCCTGCTAAATCTATTGTTACATTAGAGTTACAGTAATTTAAGGGCAAATACTTATTGTACCACAAACAAAAAGACTGTTGAATTGGTAATAAAAAAGATAGCACTTTAGGATTGTTAAATCCACATAAAGAGTTATCTTTGCCAACAATCTGACAGAAATCAATTAAATTTTAATGATATGAACGATAATAAACTTATGAATCGTGCAGCGGATAACATCCGTATTCTCGCTGCTTCAATGGTTGAAAAAGCCAATTCCGGTCATCCGGGTGGTGCCATGGGTGGTGCTGACTTTATAAATGTACTCTTTTCTGAGTTTCTAGTATACGATCCTGAAAATCCCCGCTGGGAAGGACGTGACCGTTTCTTTCTCGATCCGGGTCACATGTCTCCCATGCTCTATTCCACATTGGCATTGACAGGTAAATTCACATTGGATGAATTGAAAGAATTCCGTCAATGGGGAAGCCCTACTCCGGGACATCCTGAAGTAGACATCATGCGCGGTATAGAAAATACTTCCGGTCCGTTGGGGCAGGGACACACCTTCGCAGTAGGTGCCGCTATTGCTGCCAAATTCCTCAAAGCCCGGTTCAACGAGGTGATGAACCAGACAATCTATGCTTACATCTCCGACGGTGGTATCCAGGAAGAAATTTCTCAAGGTGCCGGACGCATTGCCGGTGCACTGGGTCTGGACAATCTGATTATGTTCTATGACTCCAACGACATCCAGCTTTCTACCGAAACGAAAGATGTGACCGTTGAAGACACTGCCATGAAATATGAAGCATGGGGCTGGAACGTACTTAGCATCAACGGTAACGATCCTGATGAAATCCGTGCCGCTATCAAAGAAGCACAGGCTGAAAAAGAACGTCCGACGCTGATTATCGGTAAGACTGTAATGGGTAAAGGTGCACGTAAGGCAGACGGCAGCAGCTACGAAGCCAACTGTGCTACTCACGGTGCTCCGCTCGGTGGCGACGCTTATGTAAATACAATCAAGAACCTGAATGGTGATCCGGCCAACCCGTTCGTCATTTTCCCGGAAGTAGCCGAACTGTATGCCAAACGTGCAGAAGAACTGAAGAAAATCGTAGCAGAAAGATATGCAGTAAAAGCCGAATGGGCAAAAGCAAATCCTGAACTGGCCTGCAAACTGGAAGCTTTCTTCTCCGGAAAAGCTCCGAAAGTAGACTGGTCTGTTATCGAACAAAAAGCAGGTGGCGCAACCCGCGCAGCCTCTGCAACTGTATTGGGAGCACTTGCTACACAAGTAGAAAACATGATTGTAGCTTCTGCCGACCTTTCCAACTCCGACAAGACGGACGGTTTCCTGAAGAAAACACATTCTTTCAAGAAAGGTGATTTCAGTGGGGCATTCTTCCAAGCCGGTGTATCCGAATTGTCAATGGCTTGTATCTGTATCGGTATGTCACTTCATGGGGGTGTTATCGCTGCTTGCGGTACCTTCTTCGTATTCTCCGATTACATGAAACCTGCCGTACGTATGGCTGCCCTGATGGAACAACCGGTGAAATTCATCTGGACACACGATGCATTCCGTGTGGGTGAAGACGGTCCTACTCACGAACCGGTAGAACAGGAAGTACAGATCCGTTTAATGGAAAAACTGAAAAACCATAAGGGACACAATTCTATGTTGGTACTCCGTCCGGCAGATGTAGAAGAAACCACAATCGCATGGAAACTGGCTATGGAAAATATGTCTACTCCGACAGGATTGATTTTCTCTCGTCAGAACATCGCTAATCTTCCGGCTGGAACTGATTACGAACAAGCCACCAAGGGTGCTTATATCGTAGCTGGTTCAGATGAGAACCCGGACGTTATCCTGGTAGCTTCCGGTTCGGAAGTTGCTACACTGGTGGCCGGCACTGAATTACTTCGCAAAGACGGTATAAAGGTACGTATCGTATCTGCTCCTTCCGAAGGGTTGTTCCGTAGCCAGCCTAAAGAATATCAGGAATCAATCCTTCCGTCAGAAGCTAAAATCTTCGGTCTGACTGCCGGTTTGCCTGTCACTCTTCAAGGTCTGGTAGGTTGCCACGGTAAGGTTTGGGGATTGGAATCTTTCGGTTTCTCCGCTCCTTATAAAGTATTGGATGAGAAACTTGGATTTACTGCTGAAAACGTATATAACCAAGTAAAAGCAATGCTCTAATGAAAACAATCGGATTAGCATGCGACCACGCCGGTTTTGAACTGAAAGAATATGTTCGCGGCTGGCTGGAAGCAAAAGGCTGGGCTTACAAAGACTTCGGAACAAACTCTACCGCAAGTGTAGACTATCCGGACTATGCTCATCCGCTGGCCCTTGCAGTAGAATCGGGTGAATGTTATCCCGGTATCGCTATCTGCGGCAGTGGAAACGGAATCAATATGACGCTGAACAAACATCAGGGAGTTCGTGCCGCACTCTGCTGGAATGCAGAAATAGCGCACTTGGCCCGTCAGCACAATGACGCCAATATCCTGGTAATGCCGGGTCGCTTCATCAGTACTGAAGAGGCGGACATGATTCTGACAGAGTTCTTCTCCACACAGTTTGAAGGGGGACGCCACCAGAACCGTATAAATAAGATTCCAATAAAATAAGCCTGAAAAGACTTACAAAATAAGGCAGCTATTATTATTCGGGGGATCACCTCAAATAAAATAGCTGCCTCTATTTTTTTTGAATAATCCAAGCGTATATCCGGGAAATATGTATTCAATATTTACCACTTAAATATCCCCCAAACATTCATTTGTTTTTTCGCTTTCATAATCCATTGAAAATAGTTTATCCTTCATACACAAACTTTTTTTAAGTTTATAATAAAAACATTCATCGTTTATTATAAACGGGTATAGAGTTTATTATAAACTTTCAAAAGGCATTGCAGTAGCTTATATTAGAATTTATACAACAAAAAAGGCTGCAAAACCTGTAATAGATTGCAGCCTTAAGCCTTTGAAGGGATTAGTTATACCCTAAATTCCAGAAGTATCACCTAGGACATCTGTTGTAATATTACACTTTATTATAATTAAATATAGACGCTTATATGGATTACTTTCTTTCATTTTCAAATTTTAATTTATAGTTTTACTGCACGTTACTTCTACAAATATACAACATAAAAATGCGTTTGTCAAGTCCTTTTCATTACTGACTGCATACTTAATGTAGAAAAAGAAACGCTTAGCGTACAAAAACACTGTTTTTTCTATCAGTATCACTTGATAAATCCGAGGATAAACTGATAGCAAAAGTAACCGCAGACAACAAACTTCAACAAAGTGCCCAGTATAAATCCGATTAATGAGCCTACTCCTGATTTGAGTGCTTGCGAGAACTCTTTATTGCCAAGCAATTCACCAATCACTGCTCCCAGAAACGGACCGAGAATAACACCCCAAGGCAAGAAAAGAAGTCCGACAAGGGTCCCGATTATACATCCCCAATTTCCCCATTTACTGCCACCGCTATACTTACTGCCAAGCATCGGAGTAAAGTAGTCCAACACCTGCACCACGGCTACAATCAACAGCCAGATTATCAACTGTGTCGGAGTATAGTGTACCTTATCTGTAAAATGAAGAAATACCAGTCCCAAATATGCTATGGGAGGACCGGGAAGGAACGGAAGCACACAGCCGGCCAACCCGGCTATCATGCAGAGGGCGCTTACTATAATCAGAATAACATCCAGCATAACCTATCTTAGTTTAATATATGCACAAAAATACGGTATCTTTCAATATATACAAGGACATATCAAAACTTTATATCATCCTTACCTCTTCACTTTCTTCCGTACCTTTGTAATCTACTGTGACCTACAACCACCCCAAACGTGAAATACAGGTCAATCAAACCTCTTTTAATTATTTATTCATCTAATATGCAATAAACTCAAAACGTTGCAAATTTCCGTCCACGTTTGCCCCATTTACATAAATAAAAACTATCTTTGCGTTTCAGAATCCCGAAAGACGAAAGAAATGGAGCAAATAGACAACCTAAAAGAGCTTATCAATCAAGGGGACGTGGACACAGCGATTGAGCAATTGGACCAGCTTCTCCAAGACACTTCTGTCGAAAAAGAGAAAGATACTCTTTACTATTTACGGGGAAATGCCTACCGGAAAAAAGGAGATTGGAAACAGGCACTGGATAATTACCAGTTTGCCATTGATATCAATCCGGAAAGTCCTGCCGTTCAGGCAAGAAAAATGGTAATAGATATCCTCAACTTCTACCACAAGGATATGTTCAATCAATAAAAGATATGTTTAATCAGTAATCGAACTCAAAGATAACGTAATAAATAAAGATTATGGCAAAAATCAAAGGAGCAATCGTAGTCGACACGGAGCGTTGCAAAGGATGCAACCTGTGCGTAGTGGCGTGTCCGCTCGATGTAATCGCCCTCAACAAAGAGGTCAATATGAAAGGCTATAACTATGCCTGGCAAGTGAAAGAAGATACCTGCAACGGATGTAGCTCGTGTGCAACGGTTTGTCCGGACGGATGTATATCTGTGTATAAAGTAAAAGTAGAATAAAAGAAAAGAATATGGCAGAAGAAGTTGTATTAATGAAAGGAAACGAAGCTATCGCCCATGCAGCTATCCGTTGCGGTGCGGACGGTTACTTCGGTTATCCTATTACTCCCCAATCGGAAGTGTTGGAAACGCTTGCCGAACTGAAACCGTGGGAAACAACCGGCATGGTAGTACTCCAGGCGGAAAGTGAAGTGGCAGCTATCAATATGGTATATGGAGGCGCAGGTAGCGGAAAAATGGTGCTGACGTCTTCTTCAAGTCCCGGTGTAAGTCTGAAACAGGAAGGAATCTCCTACATCGCAGGTGCCGAACTTCCTTGTCTGATTGTCAACGTAATGCGTGGCGGTCCCGGACTGGGTACTATCCAGCCGAGTCAGGCAGATTATTTCCAGACAGTAAAAGGCGGTGGCCACGGTGATTACAAATTGATTGCTCTTGCTCCGGCGTCCGTACAGGAAATGGCGGATTTCGTTGCGTTGGGATTCGAACTGGCATTCAAATACCGTAACCCGGCTATCATCCTCGCCGACGGTGTGATCGGGCAAATGATGGAAAAAGTGGTTCTTCCGGCGCAGAAACCACGCCGTACGGAAGAAGAAGTGATAGCACAATGCCCATGGGCTGCTACCGGAAAAGCTAAAGGCCGTAAGCCGAACATTATCACTTCTCTGGAACTGAAACCGGAGGCTATGGAAATAAACAATCTCCGTTTCCAGGCTAAATACCGTGAAATTGAAAAGAACGAAGTACGCTTCGAAGAAATAAACTGCGAAGATGCAGAATATCTGATTATTGCTTTCGGTTCAATGGCACGTATCGGTCAAAAAGCCATGGAGCTGGCACGCGAAAAAGGTATCAAAGTAGGTATCCTCCGTCCTATCACATTATGGCCGTTCCCGACAAAAGCAATTGCTGCTTACGCTGACAAAGTGAAGGGTATGCTTGTTACAGAACTGAATGCCGGACAAATGATTGAAGATGTCCGCCTGGCTGTGAACGGTAAAGTAAAGGTAGAACATTTCGGACGTCTCGGCGGTATTGTTCCCGACCCGGACGAGATTGTAACTGCTTTGGAAGAAAAAATAATCAAATAACGAAACGATGAATCCTGATAAAATAAGAAACGTACTGAACATACTTTTTATGATACTGGCTCTTGCGGCTATTATCACCTACTTTGTTGTAGGAAAGGAAGACTTTAAAATGTTTATCTACGTATGCGGCGCGGCAATCTTTGTCAAGCTAATGGAGTTTTTTATACGGTTCACCAACAGATAAGGAGAAGAAGTTATGACTAAAGAAGAAATAATCAAACCCGAGAATCTGGTTTACAAGAAACCGACTCTGATGAACGATAATGCCATGCACTACTGCCCGGGTTGCAGTCACGGCGTGGTACACAAGCTCATAGCCGAAGTGATAGAGGAAATGGGCATGGAAGATAAAACGGTGGGAATCTCTCCGGTAGGATGTGCAGTTTTCGCCTACAATTATCTGGACATTGACTGGCAGGAAGCAGCACACGGACGTGCGCCTGCTGTGGCAACTGCCGTGAAACGCCTATGGCCGGATCGTCTCGTTTTCACATACCAGGGTGACGGTGACTTGGCTTGTATCGGTACAGCCGAAACGATCCACGCATTGAACCGTGGCGAGAATATCACGATTATCTTTATCAACAATGCAATCTACGGTATGACCGGCGGACAAATGGCACCGACTACACTGGTGGGAATGAAAAGTTCCACTTGTCCTTACGGACGTGACGTCGAGCTCCACGGTTATCCGCTGAAAATCACCGAAATCGCTGCCCAACTGGAAGGAACAGCTTACGTAACCCGCCAGTCCGTACAATCCGTACCGGCGATTCGCAAGGCGAAGAAAGCGATCCGTAAAGCATTCGAGAATTCAATGAGCGGTAAAGGTTCTAACTTAGTGGAAATCGTTTCTACTTGTAGCTCAGGCTGGAAGATGACTCCGGAGAAGGCTAACAAATGGATGGAAGAACATATGTTCCCATTCTATCCGCTAGGTGATTTAAAAGATAAAGAATAACGCTAAAAGTCAACAGAACAATGAAAGAAGAAATAATTATAGCAGGATTCGGTGGACAAGGCGTATTGTCTATGGGTAAGATCCTGGCTTATTCGGGGCTAATGGAAGGCAAAGAAGTAAGCTGGATGCCGGCATACGGTCCCGAACAACGCGGTGGAACAGCCAACGTTACAGTAATTGTAAGCGACGACAAGGTTTCTTCACCCATTTTGAGTAAATATGATACTGCTATCATTCTGAACCAGCCTTCACTCGAAAAGTTTGAAAATAAGGTGAAGCCCGGTGGTATCCTGATTTATGACGGTTACGGAATTATCAACCCTCCTACCCGCAAGGATATCAAGGTATATCGTATCGATGCCATGGACGCAGCCAACGAGATGAACAACGCCAAAGCATTCAACATGATTGTACTTGGCGGTTTATTAAAACTCCGCCCGATTGTGACATTGGAAAATGTAATCAAGGGATTGAAGAAAACTCTTCCGGAACGCCATCACCACTTGATTCCGATGAACGAAGAAGCAATCAAGAAAGGTATGGAATTAATCCGTGAGGTTTAATTAACAGATAATGTGCAATGGATAATTGATAATTATTAGCTACGTATAGTACGTATGCAACATAATTTTCAATTATCCATTATCATTAAATCAATTAAAGTAAGTATCTTTGCCTCCAATTATGAGACGAATCTTACTATTATATATATTACTTTCCGTTGTAGGGCTGACAACTGTCCATGCACAGTTTAATCCCGGTCGTCAACAAATCGACGAAAACGGATATGACCAATACGGTAACCAGGTAGACCCTGCAATGATTCCGGACAGACTGGATAGTGCAAACGTTGAAGTAAAGGGATTACCACCTACCTTATATATGTGGCGGATCAAAAACCAGCTGGGTGACCGGACGATAATCCCTGCCGACACCGCCTATCACCACTTTCAGAACACGAATCTCACGGAAGGAATCACCGGACATTACAATTATCTCGCCAATATGGGGTCGCCCCGTATGTCACGCATCTTCTTTGACCGCCGTTATCCGGAGCCGACCATTTTCATGGAACCTTTTTCCAGTTTCTTTGTCCGTCCCACAGAATTTAATTTTACGAACAGTAATGTTCCCTATACCAATCTGACGTATCATAAAGCCGGTAATAAGGTAAATGGAGAAGAACGTTTCAAATCCTACTTCTCTGTAAACGTAAACAAGAAGTTGGCCTTCGGTTTCAACATTGATTATTTATACGGACGGGGATACTACAACAATCAGAATACTGCATACTTTAACGCTGCAGTTTTCGGCAGCTATATCGGAGACAGATATCAGGTGCAAGGAATATACAGTAACAACTATCTGAAGACTAATGAAAACGGAGGTATCACCGATGACAGATATATCACCGCTCCGGAGGAAATGGCCGAAGGACGAAGGGAATACGAATCAACCAACATTCCTACTGTATTGAGCGAAACAACCAACCGTAATCATGACTTTTATGTATTCCTGACTCAACGTTATAATCTAGGATTCAAACGTGACATTCCGCAGGCGGAAAACGACACGACTCCCGCCAAACAGGAGTTTGTACCGGTGACGAGTTTTATACACACCATTCAGGTAGAACGGGCACGCCATGGCTTCAATTCTTATGACGAAGTAGCGGATGGATATTATCAGAACACATATTTTGATAAGGACAATAAAGCGTTCGTAAGAGACAGTACTACTTATGTAGGAATCAAGAATACAATCGGCATCGCTTTACTGGAAGGTTTCAACAAATATGCAAAAGCCGGATTGACCGCATTCGCTTCTTACAAAATCAGTAAATATACGCTGATGAATAAGGACGGAGGACCATTACCCGACAAATACAATGAAAACGAGATATTCGTCGGAGGAGAGTTATCCAAACGGGAAGGGAATATTCTTCACTATCACGCAATCGGTGAAGTGGGACTTGCAGGAAAAGCAATCGGACAGTTCAATGTAAAAGGAGATATAGACCTGAATTTCCCGTTATGGAAAGATACCGTCAGCCTTATTGCCCGCGGTGAGGTCAGCAACCAGCTTGCACCTTTCTATATGCGTCATTACCATTCCAAACATTTCATGTGGGATAATGATATGGATAAGGAGTTCCGTACACGTATCGAAGGGGAACTAAGTATTGCACGCTGGAAAACCCGGCTAAGAGCGGGAGTAGAAAACATCAAGAACTATACGTATTTCAACCAACAGGCAACGCCCGAACAGAAAAGCGGAAGCCTTCAAGTATTATCGGCAAGCCTCAACCAGGACTTCAAGCTCGGGATCTTCCATTTAGATAATGAAGTAACCTGGCAGAAATCCAGTGACCAGACTGTGCTACCCTTGCCCGATCTTTCTTTGTATCATAACTTTTATATGCAGTTTAAATTAGCAAAGAAAGTGCTTAGCGTGCAATTAGGTGCCGACGTGCGATATTTCACGAAATACAATGCACCCGCCTATATGCCGGCTATCCAAAATTTCTACCTGCAACCGGAAGAAGGCAAAGTTGAGATAGGCGGTTATCCGATTGTGAATGTCTATGCAAACCTGCATCTGAAACGTACACGTTTCTATGTGATGATGTATCACGTGAACCAAGGAATAAGCAGACCTGATTATTTTCTGTCTCCTCACTATCCTATCAATCCACGCGTCCTGAAATTCGGACTTTCATGGAATTTCTATGATTAACAAAACCTTTATGGCTTATGGAGACACGCCCGAAACTGAGACTATTCAGATATTTAGTGCCTGTTATCATTATATTGGCACTTATTTTCACTTTCCGATATTGCGGAAAACAAGAAAAACCCTTAGGGCATCCGCGTGATTATGCCGCCATTGCCAAAGAAGGAATACTACGTGTAGCTACCGAATACAACTCAATCAGTTTTTATGTGGACGGTGACACTATCTCCGGCTTCCATTATGAACTGATACAGGCCTTTGCCCGTGATAAAAGACTGAAAGCAGAAATCACCCCAGTCATGAGTTTCGAAGAACGGCTGAAAGGACTGAGTGAAGGGCGTTATGATGTTATTGCTTATGGAATATTGGCGACTAGCAAATTAAAAGATTCCCTGCTTCTCACCTCTCCCATTGTCCTCAACAAACAAGTCCTGGTTCAACGCAAAGAGAATGGAGAAAACGATTCACTCTATATCCGTAACCAACTGGATTTAGCCCGGCGGACACTTCATGTCGTAAAAGGTTCGCCTTCTATCTTGCGTATTCAGAACTTAGGAAATGAAATCGGAGACACCATTTACATAAAAGAAATAGAAAAATATGGCCCCGAACAATTGATTTCACTAGTAGCACACGGAGACATTGACTATGCAGTTTGTGACGAAAGCATTGCACGGGCAGTAGCGGATTCCTTGTCGCAGATTGATATCAATACGGCTATCAGCTTTACACAGTTCTACTCATGGGCAGTCAGCAAGCAATCCCCCGTTTTACTCGATAGTTTGAATACGTGGCTGGATAAGTTCCAAAAGAAATCAGAATATCAAAAGATTTATAAAAAATACTATAATCAATAAAGTTGCTCTTGACAAAAAATAGTTTTATCTTTGGGCTTTGTTAAAACAGACACAATAGGTATTACAATTATGAGTGAAAAGATAATTAAATGGGGATTCATCGGTTGCGGCGAAGTCACCAAAACGAAAAGTGGTCCTGCTTTCCAAAAAGTAGAACATTCGGAAGTCGTAGCTGTAATGAGTCGCGACGGTGCAAAGGCAAAAGCCTATGCCAAAGAAAGAGGTATCAAGAAATGGTATGACGACGCACAGGAACTGATAGACGATCCGGAAGTAAATGCTATATATATCGCCACTCCTCCTTCTTCTCATGCTACTTATGCTATTATGGCAATGAAAGCAGGTAAGCCTGCATACATTGAAAAGCCAATGGCACAGACATACGAAGAGTGTACCCGTATCAACCGTATTTCGCAAGAAACAGGCATTCCTTGTTTCGTTGCTTACTACCGACGTTATCTCCCGTACTTCCAAAAAGTAAAAGAGCTTGTAGAAAACGGTTCTATCGGTAACGTTATCAATGTACAGATACGGTTCGCACAGCCACCACGCGACCTGGACTATAACCGTGAAAATCTTCCCTGGCGTGTACAAGCGGACATTGCCGGAGGCGGTTACTTCTACGACCTTGCCCCGCATCAGATAGATTTATTGCAGGATATGTTCGGTTGCATTCTCGAAGCAAATGGTTACAAGAGCAACCGCGGAGGACTTTATCCCGCCGAAGATACCTTAAGTGCCTGCTTCCAGTTCGACAACGGATTGGTAGGTAGCGGCTCCTGGTGTTTCGTAGCGCACGACTCGGCCCGCGAGGATCGTATAGAAATCATCGGAGACAAAGGAATGATTTGTTTTTCTGTCTTCACCTACGAACCTATCGGACTGCATACCGAACGCGGACGCGAAGAAATCTGTATCGGTAACCCGGAACATGTACAACAGCCTCTTATCCAAGCGGTGGTAGACCATCTATTAGGTAAATCTATCTGTTCCTGCGACGGTGAAAGTGCCACACTGACCAACTGGGTTATGGACAAGATTCTCGGAAAGCTTTAAACGGATATTTCCTACCGTTTTATCAGTATTCAAGATCCCGAACTTTATCCGTTCTCTTTCGGCGTCTGCTGGTACTGGTAGAAAATTAAAGGAAATCGTTCCTTGGTATATTGTTAGTTTTTTCTATCTTTGTAGAAAGATGTTATTTCTGAAAAGAAGTAAATAGGATAAAACTAACAATATTTTTTATTGCCATGACTAAAGAAGAACTAATGCGGAAAGCAATAGAGCTTTCAAAAGAAAATGTCGAAAATGGTGGAGGCCCTTTCGGTGCTGTTATCGCCACCAAAGATGGAGTGATTATCGCTACCGGTGTAAACCGCGTCACAACGTCTTGTGATCCTACTGCACATGCCGAAGTTAGTGCAATACGTGCCGCAGCCGCCAAACTGGGAACATTTGATCTTAGCGGATATGAGATATACACCTCCTGCGAACCTTGTCCCATGTGCTTGGGTGCTATTTATTGGGCACGACTGGACAAGATGTACTACGGTAACAACAAAACCGACGCCAAAAATATCGGTTTTGACGATTCTTTTATCTACGACGAACTGGAACTGAAACCAGAAGACAGAAAACTTCCCTCCGAAATTTTACTACCCAATGAAGCTATTACCGCCTTTGAGGCTTGGGCAGCCAAAGAGGATAAAATAGAATATTAGATTTCTCTTTTTTATTATTAACTAATTAACAACCCTGCAAATGAAAAGAAAAAACCTTCTAGTTTTTCTAACAGCAGCATGCCTGTTTGGTTGTCAACAACAAGACAACCTGCAAGACCCCAGTAAAGAAGCTATCGACTTCTCTACTTCTATCGACAACCAAAGCATCACTGACTTGCTTACTCGTAACAGTGCCGCTTTATCGCTTCCCGTAAAGAATAGCTTCTCAACTGGAGATGTAATCTCAATGTCAGTTTCCAATCAAGACTATCTTCCGTTTGCCCTAGGCGTAGATAGTCAGACATGGGACGAGATAGACACAGACGTTGAATCTGTTACATTCTATGCTCATTACCCCGAATTGACTGACGAAGCTGCTACCAGAGCATTGGGAAAACGTTACCGCAGTATAAAGGGAGGAAAAGAACATCTATTCGGAATAGCTCAAGCCATTCGCGGAACTAAAAATGTAGCCTTAAAGTTCAAACGAATGACTGTACCCGTCATCTTACTTGACGAGGACGGCAGACCGTATAACGGTAAAGCAAGTATCAAACTTCGTTTGAGAAACAGAGGTATTCAAGATCTTTTTAACGGAAAGGTTGAGTTGGACAAGAGCGCGGAAGCCGAGGATATCAATATCAAAAAGGTATCTGACGGAGAATTAACCAACTTAATCCCGCAAGAAACGATCAAAGCTGGAGAAGTAATTGGAGAAGTATCCATAGAGGGAGAAAAACAAGAAATCGTAGCAAATCAGGATGTTGAAGTAAGTGCCGGAAATGCAATTGTCATGAGGTTCGCCCGCAACCGTGTCATCTTTGACGGACACACTCCATTGCGTAGATAACGCAGACAAGTAAAAACGAACATAAATAAAAATCCCTGGAACTGCCGTAGACACTCAGCATTCCTGGGATTTTTCACACACAAAAGTTATTATTGAAATTGAAAACTGTTCTTAATTAGTTTAGAAGCGCATACCTACGGTTAATAGTACTTGACTACGTGTATTAGTTACTTTAGTAGCCGGAGGAGTTACCATAGTCCACTCACCTTGAGTTAACTCAAATTCATTATAAAATGGATAAAAGTTCTCTTTATATGTAGACAACTGATAAGCTAAATCTGCATAAAACATTTTTCCTCTATATCCTATTCCTAATGTATAATTACTCTGTGATCTCTTATTAGAAAAATCAGTATCAGTTATAAGAGAATTGGAAGGAATATATTTCACAGCCTCATCTCTAAATACAGCAGAACTATAATTATATCCTAAACGAAAAGCAAACTCTGGAATTACCTTATACTCAGCTCCAATACGGAATGTATGTTCACCTTTCAAACAGTTCTTTACTTCAGCATTCTCAAATTCCATATCCCCACCGCCATCATTACTTGAATACTTAAATTTCATTGTAGAATAATCTTCATATTCATATTCCGCACCTAATGCTAAAGAAGTTCCGACAGTATATCCTAAACTAACGTTATATTTCCATGGTGTTACCAATCGATAATCCCGCTTCATATCTCCTACATAATCATAGGTATCTACAATTATACGTTTTAATTCATCAGTTTTTGCATCTCTATAATCATTGGTTACTATTGCACTCGTAGAATATGTTAACTTATAGAAAGTTGGGGTATGCACTGCAAAACCTATACGAAATGGAGAATATTCAAATGGACGAAGGATTAATCCCATTTTTACATCAAACCCAGAACCTGAGATATTGTTATAACTTTCAAGAGAATAACCTTCTCCTCTTTTATATGATTCATCATACCCAGAATATTTATCATAATCCACATCATAGGCCCCAATGGTCAATCCTAAATATACACGATCATTTATATTAAAAGATACATTAAAATCATACTGATCAATTCCCCCCTTTTCTCTTGAATTAAAAACAGAAGAAGGCTCTACCGGCAGAAAAGGAACATATAAATCTGGTTCATTATCAATCCGATCTCTTTCTGTCAGACCTCCTTGATACCCCAAAGCCCCAAGCCATCCAGCATCAGGATCTGAGAATATCCTATTTGCATTATCAAAATCCAAGTGCTGCCTAGAATTATCCCAAACATATCGTTCTGCATCAGTTGCCTGTAAAGCCATAGAATTAGTTTGAGAAACATAATATGGAGATCCCGGATTACTAGGATTCTCAACTACTCCCATCATCCCCGACATCGACATATTTTTATAAAAAGATTTAGAACGCTTATAATTAAATCCAAAATTTACATAACGTAATGGAGTCTGATTACCTATTTTAGTAGCAAAAACAACTCCTATATTATCAAACGACCATCTATTCTTATCTATAGTTGATTTTTGACCTTCATATTTACTCTCCATTCCATAAGCTGAATAACTAAATGAAGTCATTACATCATTACTCCGATAGATACCAATACCAGCAGGATTTGTCCCCATTGTAGTTATATCTCCACCTAATGCCCCCATCGCACCACCCATTCCTACAAAACGAGCTGTACCATTCAAATCTTTATCTGCTATTTTGACACCATCATATACAGATTGTGCACTAACGGCTCCTATCACAAAAGATAAAGTATATATTACTGTTATAATCTTCTTCATAATCTAAATTAATCATATTAATACTATCTTCTAATTATCTTCTACTACTCCTACTAGAAGAACCGCCTCCTGAACGGGACGAACTACCGCCACCTGAATAACTACCGCCACTTGAACGAGAACTGCTACTGCTGGCTGGAGAATAACTTCTAGAAGATGAAGAAGAACGGTTACTATTATAGTTACTACGAGTGCTTTCCCTCGAATAAGTACGTGATGGAGAAGCAGAACTACCTCTATTATATGTCGAACTGGATCTTCTTGAAGAAGGAGAATATGTAGATGAACTACGAGCACTACTTCCGCGGGAACTATTATAAGAACTAGCACGAGTAGAGGTGCGAGTACTTGTCCCACTACTACGAGTACTACTTGGACGGGTATATGTACTTCTTCTTGAGGAGGATACATCTGAACGAGTAGATACTCCAGAACGTATGGATTCACTTCTTGAACCAACTACTCGCCCCGTTGAGACACGACCTCCAGAAGGTACGCTAGTAGTCCTACGTACTTGCGAACGACCATAATCTGAACGACGAGAAGTAGAAGAACTATATCTACTAGGAGCATATGAACGGCGACCCGTATAAGTGTTGCGTGCCCAATGGCTTCCACCACCCCAGCCCCAGCTAGGACCGCCGTGCCAATAGTGATGATGTCCCCAATAGCCACCACCATACCAACCACCCCAGTAGCCACCATACCAGCCGCCCCAGGAACCCGGGTAATATCCCCAAGAGTAGTAAGGACGATTCCAGCCCCAGCCATAATTCCAACCCCAACCGTAAGAACCATAACGCCAATCCCACCAAAGCGGGTTACTGAACGTCGGGAACGCATAAGCATACATGCCGTCGGTATATACGTTCCAGTCCCAGGAATTCGGTCCGTAAACTACGTCCCAATATAACGGGCTGCTAATGCTAATAGCAAAACGCGGATTACGGAAACGGATGATACGTTCTGCGTACTCATAATCTTCCTGTGTACCGTCAAATTCGCCGGTCACCCATTCTCCATCCAAATCCGGATTAGATTTTTCTTTTATATATAAGGTATCATTGTCCATTACGAACTCATTATCACGTGCATCGTAACGGCGATTATATTCATCCACATCCCGTGTTTTTCCCTTACGGTCCTGAACAACTACGGTAGTACCCGGTGAAGTATAGATGTTGGTCACCTGTTGTTTCGTTTCCTTCTTAACCGGAGTTTCTTTCTTCTCCTGTTTATCTTTGGAAGGTACGAAGTAAAGGTCGTCATCAACGCTTTGTGCCAGCAAGCCTATCGGTAGGCACAAGGCAAATAGCAAGAAGTAAACAATCTTTTTCATATCATCTCGGTTTATGTAATTACTTAAACTTATTCACATTACAAAGATAAGGAAGAGATTTTTCGTCCGAAGGAGATTTTCCCCAAAGGATAATAGGGAAATCCCTATTTCTAACTATCTTAGTAGAAGATACATTGCACCTTGGCATAAAATTCAAGTAAACTTGATTTTCTATACTTGGTTTGTAGTATCTTTGCATATTATTTACCAGAAAATAAAACAACTATGAAGTATTTTGAGTTCACGTTCCATACAAGTCCTTGTACCGAAACAGTTAATGACGTACTAACTGCAGTGCTAGGCGAAGTGGGATTCGAGAGTTTTGTTGAATCCGAAGGCGGACTGACCGCATATATCCAACAATCGGTATGTGATGAAAACGCTATCAAAACTGTAATCGCCGAATTTCCTCTATCCGATACGGAAATCACCTACACATTTACCGAAGCAGAAGACAAGGACTGGAACGAGGAATGGGAAAAAAATTTCTTCCAACCGATTATTATTGGAGACCGCTGTGTAATCCACAGTACTTTTCACCAGAATGTACCCAAAGCGGAATATGACATCGTCATCAACCCACAAATGGCCTTCGGTACGGGACATCACGAAACGACAAGCCTCATCATCGAAGAATTACTGGACAACGAACTGAAAGATAAATCCTTGCTCGATATGGGTTGTGGGACTTCTATTTTAGCTATCCTGGCACGTATGCGGGGGGCACACCCCTGTACAGCTATCGACATCGATGAATGGTGTGTACGCAATTCTATCGAGAACATTGAACTGAATCATGTAGACGAAATCGACGTTTCACAAGGAGATGCTTCATCACTTACCGGAAAAGGGCCTTTTGACATTATCATCGCCAATATCAACCGGAATATATTATTGAATGACATGAAGCAGTACATTACCTGCATGCATCCAGGTTCAGAGCTTTATATGAGTGGATTCTATGTAGATGATATTGCTGTTATCCGTGAAGAAGCGGAAAAAAACGGACTGGCTTTTGTACATTACAAAGAGAAGAACCGTTGGGCAGAGGTAAAGTTTATTTATCAAGGCTAATCCCCTCCAACTGATTTTTCCTAAAAAAACAATATCCCCATGTCCGGACATCACATATAACAAAATGGGAATGTCGGACATAGGGATGTCACATATAAAGAAATTTATGCGAACTCCTTCTTTACTTGCTCACACCATTCCTTGATTTTCTTCTTTGCCTGTTCAGACTGATTATCCAAATCAATCACCAATCCGCACCACTGATTACCTCGTAAGGCTCTGGAACGTTCGAAAGTATAACCTTCAGAAGAAGTGAAGCCGACTAATGTAGCCCCGTCTCCTTCAAAAACTTCCGCCAACAAGCCAATACCATCGGCAAAGTTTTCAGGATAGCGTATCTGATCTCCGAGACCGAAAATAGCAACCTTTTTTCCTTTCAGTTCCATTGTTCGAAGCTCCGGTAACAGTTCATCCCAATAAGTAGGCAGCTCACCGTCAAACCACGTGGAAGCTCCAACAATAAAACAATCGTAAGCTGCAAAATCATTCTGCCATGCCTGTTCAATCGCTACTACTTCTATCTTATCTTCTCCAAACTCTTTCTGAATCTTCTCCGCTACCCAGCTTGTTCTTTCAGCCTTAGTAGCATAAAATAAACCTATCTTTTTCATAATCTGTACAATTTAATATTCCAACAAATTCTTGGCAGCTTCGTATATCTTAGCCTCATCCGGCAATATTTCTTTTTCCAGAATCGGATTAAAGCCGACAGGAGTAAATGTAGAACCGACACGTTCTACCGGACCGTCCAAATAGCGGAACATCTCCCCTCCAATCATAGCCGCCAGTTCCGCACCGAAACCGGAGAATACTTTATCTTCGTGAACAACCAATGCTTTACTGGTTTTCTTTACTGATTCAAATATCGCTTCTTTATCCAACGGAATCAAAGAACGAATATCAATGACTTCTACTTTCCAGCCACCTTCTTTCTCCAGCCGTTCGGCAGCGTGTAAACAGAAATGGGTAGTGTTGCCATAGGTGATAATACTCAAATCTGTTCCTTCACGACGGATACGTGCCTTTCCGAAAGGAACTTCAAAATCTTCCGGTACAACGGCTGCTGCCTCCACCGAGTTATACAAAGCTTTCGGTTCGAGAAACAATGTAAAGCCCTTGGAACGCATACTGGTCCGCAATAATCCGGCGGCATCATCAGCAAAGGAAGGACAGACAATTCGTGCTCCGGGCAAAGTTGTCAAAGCTCCCTCTATATTTTGGGAATGGTATAATCCCCCACCAATATAACCACCGGAAGCTAGCCGTAAAGTTATGTTCGGAGCAAACTTTCCATTGCTACGCCAATACTCATGTGTACATTCTACATATTGTTCTACGGCAGGCCAGAAATAGTCAGCAAATTCCGCCCCTTCTATCACGACATGGATTTTAGGGTCAAAGCGGCTCATTCCGTTAGCTGTACCCACAATATAATCTTCCGCAATCGGTGCGCTGAATACACGTGCATCACCAAACTCCTGCTGCATACCTTTAGTCACATTAAACACACCGCCTTTTTCCTTGTTTGCTACATCCTGTCCCCAGATAAACGTATCGGGGTTATGACGGAATTCAGCTTTCAACGTTTCGTTAATGGCGTTCACCATAAAAGTTTTCTCTCCTTCTGCCTGATGGATACCTTCTTTATACTTTTGAGGCTGATAAGGTTCGGGTATCACAAAGTCATAGATACTCTTGGGATCAGGATCGGGAGCAGACAAGGCCTTTCGATTAGCGGCTGATAATTCTTTCTTTGCATCAGTCTCTATTTGCAGCAATTCTTCTTCCGTCAAACGTTTATAGCGAAGCAACATCCGGCGGAATTTCATCAACGGGTCAGCTTCTTTTACATATTCCAGTTCGTTTTCATCCCTGTACAAGGTATGTTTATCCGAATTAGAGTGGGAACCGATACGGACGCAATTGGCTTGTACAATTACCGGGTTACGAGTGGTTATGGCATATTCCCGAGCTTCGGTCATAGCGTTCATCGAGTCAAATACATCTTTTCCATTACAATAGATAATTTTCAGGTTCTTGAAACCTGAGAAGTTCTCTGCCACTTTCCGATTGGCCGTCTGTTCGGATTTCGGGACGGAGATACCGTAACCATTATCCTGTATTACGAAAATCACAGGAAGACGCTCGAGACTAGCGCCATTGATGGCTTCATATACAAAGCCTTCGGAAGTAGCCGATTCTCCATGAGAAGTTATGGCAACTCCTTTATGACCATAATACACCATAGCTCTGGCTACACCTGCCGCATGAAGGTCATGTGTCCCCGTAGCAGACGAGATATTTTCGATGTGCCATTCCGGTTTTGCGAAGTGATTAGACATGTGCCGCCCGCCACTACCGGGATCAGTCGCTTTCGAAATACCATTCAGGATAATTTCTTCTGCAGTCATTCCGGCAGAAAGCACAGTCAGCATATCCCGGTAATAAGGGAACAGAAAGTCTTCGCCGAGAGTAAAAACCTGCCCAATAGCCAGTTGGATTCCGTCATGTCCTGCATAAGGAGCATGGTAAGACCAACCTAACGATTGCAGCAAATAGGAAGGGGCTTTCTCATCCAGAGCACGTCCCAATGTCATCAGATGATACCACTTCTTCAAGGTTTCAATATCTGTATTTTTTATATCATACTTTTTCATAGTTAATGAACTCTTTATTAATGAAACAATCAGTTGAATCAACCTTTCCAGTTCTCCAGATAATCGGCTATGAAATGCAGGAAGTTACCACCCAGCATACCGTCTACCACCCGATGATCGTAAGACAAGGAAAGATACATCTTATGACGAATAGCAATCGTATCACCTTCCGGTGTCTCCACAACAGCAGGTTTCTTTTCAATGTATCCCACTCCCAGAATAGCTACTTGAGGCTGATTTATAATCGGCGTACCGAATAAGCTCTTGAATGTACCGAAATTAGTAATAGTAAATGTTCCGCCATCAATGTCTTCCGGCATCAATTTGTTATCTCTTGCTTTTAATGCCAATGAATCAATGGCGACTGCCAATCCGTTTAGATTCAAATGGTCGGCATCATGCACCACCGGAACAATCAGATTTCCGTCATTCAAGGAAACAGCGATACCGACATTGATGTGTTTCTTGAAAAGAATATTATATCCGTCTACCGATACATTCAGCTGCGGATAAGTTACCAGCGCTTTCGCTACCGCTTCCGTAATCATAGGCATATAGGTCAGCTTCACTCCTTCGTGACGGAAGAAGACATCCTTATTCTTTTCACGCCAACGGACCAGCTTGGTTACATCCACTTCCAGCACATTCGTAACATGTGGAGATACTTTCTTTGACATAACCATGTGGTCGGCAATAATCCGACGGACACGGTCCATTTCTTTCATCTCTACTCCGGAGGTATTGATAGGGGCAGATGATTGGGGTGTAGCAGTGGAAGCCACAGATTGTACAGCAGGTACCGGAGATGACTTTGGACTCGCTGAAGCAGCAGGCATAATAGCCGACGGTGCATTTGCAGTCGAAGTTATTCCTATTGTTGCCGGTTTCGGCTCGCTAACAAGTCCTCTCTTTTTCCTGTCAATATAATCTTTTATATCTTTCTTACTCAATCGTCCTTCATAGCCAGTCCCTTGCAGGGTATCCAGTTCTTCCTTCGGAATCTTAGCGTCCCGTGCCAATTGAATCACCACTGGAGAGTACCAACGTTCTTCGACAGCAACACCCGGTTTCGGCACTTCATTATGGGATTTCTCTTTAGTAGTTTCCTGAGAGGAGTTCGATTCATTGGAAGTTTCCTGTTCACTAGCACTGTCACCGTCCAAATTAATAACAGCAACGACAGTGCCCACCGCTACCGTATCTCCCTCTTTACACAAAATCTCCATTACTTTCCCCGCTACCGGAGAAGGTATTTCCGCACTCACTTTGGCAGTGTTTACTTCAAAAAGCACATCGTCTTCCTGAACCGACTCACCTACCTTTACAGACCAAGAAACAATTGTTCCTTCGGTTATACTCTCGCCCAACTTAGGCATTTTTATTTCGAATCTTGACATAGACAGTAAATTTATTATTCAACCTTGACACATTACAACAATACGTTGAAATAGAAAGTTTTAAGTTAAAGTATTTTTAACCGGACATCAACGGTTACATATCCATTCTTCACGAATGTACTTCTCCGAACGAAGCCGGTTGACAGCTTCCTTCTCCTCTACACTGAAAGAACTGACGGATTGCGATTCACTGAAATATTGAAAAGCATTTTCCTTGAAATCATCCACACTCCCCGCCGGCAAATATCTACCGATATTAGTAACCTCACTCCGAATGGAAGGAACGGCATATACGGAAGACAAAGTGCCGTCATGAGCTATCACATCCGGATTCAATACCTTATTTAATATCGTGAGGTCTGTATCATAAAGCAGTGTGCAATGATATAATACTCTGTCTTTATGTACACACTGTGCACTCCCCGATATTTTCAATCCATTCAGATAGATACCCAGCCGTTCATCTCCTTTAGCTTCTATACCGATGAATGACAGAAAGTCTAACGTTCGCTGAAGATAATGAACAAATTCAGGCAAACGCGAAACTGTTTCTATAAAAGTAAAATTGACATTACCCAAATCGTGATATACTGCCCCTCCTCCCGAGAAGCGACGGGCAATAGCTATCCGGTGCTGTTTCGCCCATTCCTTGTCAACTTCCGACCGAAGACGCTGATGTTTCCCTATCACAACAGAAGGAACGCTCTGCCAAAGCATAAAAACATCCTCCGTTCCCTGCTTCAGCAAATACTCTTCTGCCGCTAAATGGAAATAAATATCAGTATAAGGACTGTATATACATCGAATCATAGGTCTCGAAGATAAGGGATTAAAACATTACTTCGTGATAAATCTCTCCAACCGTCGGATGCGGAAATACGGTCTTCTGAAATTCTTCCAGCGTATATCCTCTCTGAATAGCAATGCCTGCTATGACAATCAACTCCGACGCCGGATTTCCCAGCATGTGGCAGCCGATGATTTTGCCTTCTTCATCCTGAATCAATTTACAGAGACCGTTTCCTTGCTCATTCTCCGCAACGAATCGTCCGGAATAAGCCATTGGTAGTTTCGTAACACGATAAGGGAGTCCGAGTTTTATCAGTTCTTCCTCAGTCTTACCTACTCCTGCCATTTCGGGATTCGTATAAACAATTCCCGGCACACAGTCGTAGTTCATCCGATCTTCTACTCCCAATATATGATTGATAGCAACTTCTGCTTCACGAATGGCGGTATGTGCTAATAAAGAATATCCTGTAATATCTCCGCAAGCATATACCCTAGGATGAGTAGTCAGTAAATGTTCATCTACTTTCACTCCATTCCGATGTAGCTCTATATTCAATTGTTCTAATCCTACGTTGGATAAATTTGCCTTACGTCCTACACTAAGCAGTATTTTATCCGTTTCAATCGCAGAAGCCTTGCCTCCCTTTTCAATCACGACCCTATCAGGTTTCACTTCCACTACTTTAGTATCCAGATAGAAAGAAACTCCCCGCTTTGTATATTCCGTACGAAGCATACCACTGGTTTCCTTATCCATGACTCCCAATATTTCAGGCATCATTTCCACGATATGTACCTTCACTCCCATACTGTTAAAGAAAGAAGCAAATTCCATTCCAATTACTCCCCCACCGATAATTACTAACGTTTTAGGTAGTTCTTTTATCTCCAATGCCTCTTTGGAGGTCCAGTAATCAACTTCCGCCAATCCCGGTATCGGAGGAATCACTGTATCGGAGCCGGTACATACCAGCAGATACTTTACAAAATACGCCTCTCCGTCACAAACAATGCGAATCAACCCATTTTCTTCCCCTTCTACAAAAGCTTCTTTCTCCACAATCGTAACCCCGTAAGAGTTGACAGTCATTTTCACACCACCCGTCAGCATTTTCACCGTTTTATCTTTGCGGCTCATAATTTTAGATAAATCAAAGGAAGGGGATTCGGCAAACACGCCATACTTGGAAGCATTCTTAATGCTATCCAGAATTTTAGCAGAATATAACAGAGTTTTAGTAGGAATACACCCTTCATTCAAGCACACCCCACCTATTGCTTTTTTCTCGAAAAGAACGGCTTTCAGTCCGTTCGCCCCTGCCCGTTCGGCGGCCGTATATCCGGCAGGGCCACCCCCAATAATAGCTATATCAAAATTCATAATCGTATATCTTTTTAATAATAATACGATTATAACAAATGAAAGAAGAAATTAGTTGTTCAGAAAAATAATGCCCGCTATTTAATTGTCAGTTTTTTGAGGTCCTCCAATGTACCGTTAAATACATTCAGGTCTACATCTTCCTTAATGCCGGGTACATTCCCGACATCAGTGTGTTGCCAGAAATTCCATTTACCCTGATATTTCACCGAATCCACATAATAATGTGCAATCCAATAAGGGTAAGCATTGAAAATGGAATCATCCAGATAACGGGTTTTAAATTTATAAGAAGTATAAAGAATGGGCTTCACCCCATAATGTGATTCTACGCGGTCCAACCAGCGCTTCAAACCTTGTTGCAGTTCTTGTTTTTCCTTTCTTCCGGTCACTTCCACATCAAGCACGGGAGGTAAGTCACCGGTATCCAGTTTTACCGTACGAATAAAAAAGTCAGCTTGTTTCAAAGCATCCGTACCAGGGATATAGAAATGATAAGCCCCACGAATAAAGCCATGATTACGAGCATTGGCAAAATTCACCTCAAATGTAGTATCGTTATGGTCCCCCCCTTCTGTCGCTTTCATAAAGACAAAGTGTAAAGGAGTAGCCGCTTGCTGGTTCCGCTGAAGTCTCTCCCAGTCAATTTTTCCTTGATAATGAGATATATCAATACCATGAATATCATATCCGGAAGGAATACAAACTCCATACTCCTTTAAACCGTTACAAGGTTTCCAACGATAGGCATAAGGACGAATGAAAAAATAGTAGAAAACAGCAGAAAAACAACCGACAATCATCACTGTCAGAATATTACGCAACCAGATAGGCATAGCACGTCCGTACTTCTCCTGTACTTTTTTCGAAGCACGGGGAGATTTGGAAGAAGAAACAGTTCTTTTTTTTCTAGTGGTGGAAGCAGCATTCTTCTTTTGAACGGCAGCTATCGGATTATTACGTGACGGCAAGTGTCTTAGTGATTAAAAATTAGTGATTGGTGACAAATGAAAAAAAAGCGGCGAACAGCAACCATACATTCTGCATGGCATTTACTGTTCACCGCTTCATGTTTATCGTTTACTTACCTTGTTCCAGCTGTAAAGTCTTAGTTGCCTGATCGCAAACTTCAGTAGGACCAAAGTACTGGATTGGTCCCGGATATACATAATCCGTTTCGATAGCCCAACGATCACGTTGTGCAGCGAATGCCTTGAAAGGAGCACCATCCAGTTTCACCAATGCTTTCTGAATAACCGGTTTCATTTCACCGTGACGACGTTCCATATTCATCATCATTGTGATAGGTACACCACCAGCAATCCATTCGGCAGCAGGAGCAGTTGTGTTACGTACAGAAGACATATAACCGGTCTTACCGTTAGCAATCAACATAGAAGCTGTGTAACCCAAAGAGTAGCAGTAGTCAGCGTCGAAGTTTGATGGAGCAGCGCAACGGCCTTCGTAACCGAAGAAGTGGTGCTGAGCAGCAAACTTACCAACATACTTACCTTCTTCTTTCCATGCAGCCAATTTAGTAGCTACCATTTCGGACAACAGTTTTTCAGTTTCAATCAATGATACCTGAACGTTTCCGTGCGGGTCACGATCCAAAGTCAACTGACGTGCAACACCTTCCGGCAGACTTGCATAGATAGCAGAGTTTTCCGGAGAAAGTTTACGAATGATATAATCACGTTGGTGAGATTTCTTAATTTGAGCAAACTCTTCTGCGTTAGCAGCCAGGAAGTCGTTCAATTCAGCAATCAGACGTTTCATAGCCGGGATGAATTCGACCAATCCTTCCGGAATCAATACTGTACCGAAATTATGTCCCTGTGCAGCACGATCTGCTACCACTTTAGCGATATAAGTCACTACATCATCCAAAGACATATCTTTTGCTTCTACTTCTTCAGAAACGATACATACGTTAGGTTGTACCTGCAAAGCACATTCCAGCGCGATGTGAGAAGCCGAACGCCCCATCAATTTGATGAAATGCCAATATTTGCGGGCAGAGTTACAGTCACGTTGAATGTTACCGATTACTTCCGCATAAGTCTTACAAGCAGTATCAAAACCGAAAGAAGTTTCAATCATATCGTTCTTCAAGTCTCCATCGATAGTTTTCGGGCAACCAATTACCTGTACACCGTATTTCTTAGCAGCATAGTATTCAGCCAACACACAAGCATTTGTATTAGAATCATCACCACCAATGATAACCAATGCTTTAATGCCCAGTTCTTTGATAATTTCAAATCCTTTTTCAAATTGGCTTTCAGCTTCCAATTTCGTACGACCTGAACCGATGATATCAAAACCACCTGTATTGCGGTATTCATCGATAATGTCAGCAGTCAATTCCATATAGTTGTGGTCTACCAGACCACCAGGACCTAAAATGAAACCATACAATTTATTATCCGGGTTCAATTTCTTGATACCGTCAAATAAACCGGAGATTACATTGTGCCCACCGGGAGCTTGTCCACCAGAAAGGATGACACCCACGTTCATAGCAGGAAGAGTTACAGCTTCACCAGCTTCGAATGTAATCAACGGCATTCCGTACGTGTTAGGGAACAATGCTTTGATAGCTTCCTGATCGGCTACAGACTGAGTAGCAGCACCTGCTACAGCTTTAACGGCTCCTGATGCCAATGCTTTCGGAAGTTTGGGCTGGTAAGCAGCCCTTGCGATTTGCAATGCACTTTTAGTCATTTTCTTTAATTTTTTATTTAAAGGTGTTAGTAAGTTTCTTCTTAAACTTGAAAAGCGTTGCAAATTTCGCATTTTTCCGTGAATTATAAAAGAGGAAGCACAATTTTATTTACGATTCCTTATTGTTTCCAACCTCCACCAAGCGCTTTATAAAGCTGTACGACGGCTATCAACTCATCACGAATAGCATTACTTAAGCCAATTTGTGCATCAAAGTATCCACGTTGGGCATCCAATACGTCCAGATAGTTAATAACCCCATTAATATATTGGAGCTGTGCCAGATCCATATAGCTTTTAGCCGAACGTTCCAAATTAGCACGAAGTTCGTACACCTCTTTTATCTTGTTAAAATTCACAATTGCGTTACGTGTCTCTTTAAAAGCTGTCAGCACGGATTTCTCATAGTTATGCACCTCACCTTCAAAAGCCGCTTTTTTCGCTTTCAATGCCGCACGGTTCTTTCCCCAACCAAAGATAGGAGTCAACAAAGCCCCTTCCATTACTGCATACGGAGATTTCAACAATTCTGACAATGAAGTACTCTCCGTACCAAAACCACCAGTCAGAGCAAGACGCGGAAACATATTCGTATAGGCTACTCCTACTTTCGCATTAGCAGCGATCAATTTCTGTTCTGCCTGACGGATATCAGGACGACGTTCCAACAAAGTGGAAGGCAAGCCAACCGGAAGTGTTTCCGGAAAATTGAATTCCTGAAGCAAACGGGAACGGGCAATACGGTTAGGATATTCACCTGCAAGAAAAGCAATATCGTTTTCCTTAAGAGAAATCTTACGTTCTAAATCCGGAACTAAAGTAGCCGTACGTGCCAACTCCACTTGTGCCTGACGATAGGAAGTTTCGGAAGTCAATCCTCCGGCAAAACGGATACGTGCCAAACGAACACCTTCTTCACGAGCTTTCAATGTTTGCTTAACTATGTCTAACTCTGTATCCAATGCTACCAATTCATAGTAAGCTTGTGCTACTTCGGCAACAATCGTCATCCGGAGTGCACGTTGCGCCTCTATAGATTGCAGATATTCAGCAATACTGGCCGAACGTGCCCAACGCAGATTTCCCCAAAGGTCGAGTTCCCATGAAACAAGAAATTGGGCTTCAAAAGTGTCTGCTTTCTTAAACGCATCCCCTCCATGATTTTCCAATTCACGTTCAGCTGTTACTTTTCCTTTTATATCCGGAAGCAAAGCTGCAGTAGAGATTCGTTTTTGTGCAGCCATTTCCTTCACACGGGCAGCCGCTATCAACATATCCTTATTATGCTCCAAGGCACGGTCAATAAGGCTGCGGAGAGTGGAATCAGCATAAATATCTTTCCAGTTCTGATCTCCGAAACTGACAGAATCCTGATGTTGAGCCAAACTATCAGGTAAATGAAGGTCAGGACGAACGTAGCTTTTCCCTACCTTGCAGGAAGTTAATATTCCTGCAAATAATAAGATAGCCATATATAGTTTCTTTCGTTTCATTATTTCTTATGTTTTAAAATTTTCGACTTTGTTTTATACACCATTACAAAGAAGAAAGGCACGAGAATGATGCCAAATACAATAGCAAATATCATTCCGAAGAATACTCCCGTACCAATCGCCTGGCGGCTTGCCGAACCAGGACCGCTTGCCAATACCATTGGAAGCATACCAAGCACAAATGCAAGCGAAGTCATCAGAATCGGACGAAAACGTAATCTTGCCGCATAAATAGCAGATTGAATCAAATCTTCTCCCTTATCCACCTGCACTTTGGCAAATTCTACAATCAAAATAGCGTTCTTAGCCGCCAATCCCACCAGCATTACTAAGCCTATTTGGAAATAAACATCATTTTCCAATCCACATACCCAGACACCCAAATAGGCACCCAATGCAGCTACCGGCAAAGAAAGCAATACAGCAATAGGTACTGTCCAACTTTCATATTGCGCAGCAAGAAAAAGGAATACAAACAAGAATACCAGTGCCATAACCATACCTGTCTGACCTCCAGCTTGCTTTTCCTGATAAGAAAGTCCGCTCCATTCCAATCCGATATTATCAGGTAGGTGATCGCGGGCAATCTGTTCCATGATCTCCATTGCTTGTCCGGAACTATATCCTGGTGCAGCAGCTCCACGAATCACCGCAGTAGTAAACATATTAAAACGCTTGATACTTCCCGGACCTGTGGTATATGATGCATTGCCTAAAGAAGTCAGCGGTACCATTGCACCATTAGACGCTTTTACAAAGAATAGATTAATATTATCTTTATGTTCACGGTAAGGAGCTTCCGCCTGGATATACACCTTATATATACGGTTGAACATATTAAAGTCATTCACATACACAGAACCCGTATAAGCTTTCATGGTAGAGAACACATCTGCCAAAGGTACACCCAACATTTTCACCTTATCCCGGTCCACATCAAAATAGAGTTGCGGAATTTCTGACTGTAAAGAAGAAGACAATCCTGTCAGTTCTTTATGTTTGGAAGCATAGTACATCAAGGTATCGGTGGCATCTACCAAATTATCAAAAGTCGCTTCTCCACGAGCTTCCAACTGCATCTCAAAACCTCCGGAACTACCCAATCCCGGTATTACCGGTGGAGTAGACAAGTAGACCTTACATTCCGGATATTCTTTGAGGTGTTTCTCTACCGTATCCATAATTTTTTCGATGCTGGTATTCTTCCGTTCTTCCCATGGTTTCAGAATCACAGTCAGTTCAGAACGAGCCTGATTACTACCGACACGCGGACTGCTACCCGTCACATTCTGAATATATTCTATATAAGGATTCTTTTCCAAATAAGCTATGGCACGTTCCGTCACAATACGGGTACGCTCCAATGTAGCGCCTTCCGGCAACTCAAGTTCAATTTTAAAATATCCCTGATCTTCCACCGGCAAGAAACTGGTCGGAATAATACGGTGAATTAATAGGATAGCGATCAGAACCATTCCAAAAGCACTTAATACCCGACGAGGATGCTTTATTGTACGGGTTACGGCAGCTACATACTTATTACTACCAACACCTAGCCATTCATTGATCTTCCGAAAAATAATATTTTTTTTCTTTCCGCTATCCGGCTTCAATATTAACGAACACATCACGGGACTCAGTGTCAAAGCAACCACTGTAGAAATAAGTACGGACACCACGATAGTCACCGTAAACTGACGATACAACTGTCCCGTAATTCCACTCAGGAAACTAACCGGAACGAATACTGCAGCCAACACCAATGAGGTAGCAATCAAAGCACTGGCAAGTCCGTTCATTGCTTTCTTGGTAGCTTCATAAGGACTTAGATGTTCCGTTTCCATTATATGTTCCACACCTTCCACCACCACAATCGCATCATCCACGACAATACCAATAGCAAGAATCAATCCGAGTAATGTCAATATATTTAACGAGAAACCGAATATTAACATGAATCCGAAAGTACCAATCAACGAGATAGGAACTGCCACAATCGGAATCAACGTTGCACGCCAGCTTTGCAAAGACAGATATACCACCAATACTACCAGCACCAATGCTTCAAACAAAGTCTTATATACTTCGTGAATAGATTCGGAGATATAAGTCGTCATATCAAATGGAATCTCATAACTCAATCCTTCCGGAAAGTTCTCGCTAATTTCATCCATAGCCTCTTTTACTCTCTCGGCCACTTCCATTGCGTTAGCACCCGGTAACATATAGATACCAAGTACAGCAGCATTCTCTCCATTGATCCCACTCTCTGTATTATAAGAAGAAGCTTCCAACGACACGCGTGCCACATCTTTTAATCGGATAATAGAACCGTTAGCATTGGCACGTACTACAATATCCTCGAACTGTCCGACAGTGGAAAGACGTCCCTGAGTAGTGATAGGAATAGTAATATCCAATCCTTCCACCGGTTGCTGTCCTAATACACCTGCCGCAGATTCACGGTTCTGATCTTTCAAAGCATTTTGTAAATCCTGTACGGTCAACCCAAAATTTGCCAACTTATCGGGTTGTGCCCATATCTGCATGGCGTAATAACGGCTACCAATATTAGAAACGCGTCCTACTCCCGGGATACGGCGAATCACATCAAGCACATTGATTGTAGCGAAGTTACTCAAATAGATTTCATCAAACTTCGGATCAGTAGAAGTCAGACAGAGCGTCATTAATTGACTAGGAGCCTGTTTTTCTACTGAAATACCATTTTGAATCACTTCTGCCGGAAGACGGGATTCAGCTAGCTTCACACGATTCTGAATCTCAACTGCCGCCAAATCCGGATCAGCAGATACATCAAAAGTAACCGTTGCCGAGAAACCTCCAGAGTTAGAGCTATTTGATTCCATATAAAGCATTCCCGGTGTACCGTTGATTTCCTGCTCAATCGGAGTAGCTACCGCTTGTGACACGGTAAGTGCGCTGGCACCCGGATATGAGGCACTGATTTTCACTACCGGAGGCGTGATCTGCGGATATTGGTCCACCGGAAGCATTGTCAGACCGATAATTCCGACAATCACTATCACAATAGAAATTACAGCCGAGAAAACCGGCCTATCTATAAAAAAAGTAACTTTCATCTCTTATTCTCCTTTTGTGTTATCCTTCATTTCTATCGAAGTATTTCCAGTTTCAGTTGTAGTGTCTTTTACTTTTGTTTCCGATGTACTGATTCGTACTTTCATTCCCGGTGTCAATTTATGGAAACCTTCCACTACAACCTTCTCTCCTTCCGCCAAACCTCTTTCCACTACTACATTATTTCCGACTTCCGGTCCTAATTCCACGAAACGTTTTTCTACCGCGTCATCTTTACGCAGAGTATAAATATAAGCTCCGCCCTTTTCGATAGTAACAGCTTTCATTGGAACAACAAGGGCTCCTTCGCGAACATCCAGCAACAGCTTTACTTTCGTAAACTGTCCCGGCAATAGTACTTGTTTGGGATTAGGCATTTCCGCACGTACGGAGAAAGTACCCGTCTGAGGATCTACCTGAGGTTCAGCAAAATCAACATAACCTTTATGAGGATAAACGGTATTATCTGCTAAAGTAATCGTAATATTCGGTTGCCAGGAACGGGTCGAGTCTTGCTGGCCTAAATTAATATTTCTTTCTTTACTTTTCAGATAATCAAGTGCTGTCATACTGAAATCGACCAGTACGGTATCACTTTTCACAATAGTAGCGAGTAGAGATTTTCCTCCGGGTCCCACCAAGGTACCCAAATCCACATTTCTTTCACTGATATGACCAGACAATGGCGACCGGACAATGGTATATCCCAGTTCCAATTCAGCCTGCGCCAAGTCCGCCTCACTCATGGCGACCGTAGCTTCGGCACTTTCATAAGCAGCTTCAGCATTGTCCAAGTCCAACTGACTTGCAGCATTTTGTTCAAACAATGGACGTATACGCTTCAAATCTCGTTCAGCCTTCAAAGCCTGTGCTTCGTCTTTTTTCAACTGTGCTCTGGCCTTGTCGGCTTTTGCCCGATATTGATCCTGGTTGATTACAAACAAAACCTGATTCTTATTCACATACGTACCCTCTGCAAAAAGCATATTTTCCAGATAACCTTCCACCCGGGCACGTACTTCGACGAACTGTTGGGCACGAATTCGTCCCACATATTCCCCGTATATCTCTACATCATCTTTTACTACCGGTTCAACAATGACTGTCGGCATTTCCGGCGTAGCCTTCTGAGGTCGGGTCAACATCCAATACACGCCCAACACAACTACCGCACAGATTATAGCAGCAATGGTTCTCTTTCTCCTCAGTTTCAATTCATGTTTCGAAAAGAATAATCTCATATCGAATCTTATTATTTAATTTAACTTATGTTTGTTATATCCACATTTATACAATTTGCATGCCAAAATCACTTTGATCTTTTGTTATCTAATAATCAACCATTTATGTCATTCACATTCTTTCGTGAGAATGGGGAGTTTAGCTGCAAAGTGTAGAATTAATCCACATTTCCGACTTTTGGAACATTTTTTTTAATTCCGATTTCAACAACTAAACAAATTATGCCCTACATTTGTATTTATATATACATCATCAACACTAGACCATGTCCTAATGAAAAAACAAATCTTCTCAACATTAGTTTTATCAATGTGCCTACTATTGCCTTTTTCCTTATATTCTCAGGAGCAACGCAAAAAGGTAGGTGTAGTTTTGAGTGGCGGCGGTGCCAAAGGAATGGCGCATATCAAAGCATTAAAAGTGATCGAAGAAGCGGGTATTCCTATCGATTACATAGCCGGAACTAGTATGGGAGCCATTGTAGGAGGACTCTACGCTATTGGTTATACTCCCGAGCAATTGGACAGTATGGTTCGAAAACAAAACTGGACGTTTCTGTTAAGCGACCGTATCAAACGAAGTGCCATGTCATTGACCGACCGTGAACGGTCGGAAAAGTTCATTGTCTCCATACCTTTCACCAAAAGTCCCAAAGATGCGGCTTCTTCGGGCGGAATTATCAAAGGGCAAAATCTTGCCAATCTATTTTCAGACTTGACTATGGGCTATCATGATTCTATCAACTTTGATAAACTCCCCATCCCTTTCGCTTGTGTAGCAGCAAATGTTGTCAATGGAGAACAAATTATATTCCACAACGGGATCCTGTCAACTGCCATGCGGGCCAGTATGGCTATCCCAGGTGTATTTACACCGGTACGACAAGACAGTATGGTATTGGTGGACGGTGGAATTGTAAATAACTATCCGGCAGATGTTGTAAAAGCTATGGGAGCTGATGTTATCATCGGAGTGGATGTACAAAACGCCTTGAAAAAAGCGGATAAGCTGAACAGTGCTCCTGATATCTTAGGGCAAATCGTAGATATTACCTGCCAATCCAATCATGAAAAGAATGTAGACCTTACCGATACTTACATTCGTGTAAACGTAGACGGTTATTCTTCGGCTAGTTTTACTCCGGCCGCTATTGACACTTTAATGCGAAGAGGAGAAGAAGCAGCTAAAGCACAATGGAATTCCTTACTCGCTTTGAAAAAGAAGATAGGAATATCCGATAATTATGTTCCCAAACGACATGGTCCGTATTCTTCCCTCTCCAATGTACGTACAATTTATGTGACAGACATATCATTCTCCGGTGTAGAAGCTGACGACAAGAAATGGCTAATGAAAAAATGCAACCTGAAAGAAAATAGTAATATTACCACCCAACAGATAGAACAGGCATTATATCAATTAAGAGGAAGCCAATCTTATTCCAGTGCCAGCTATACGTTGACGGACACTCCCGAAGGTTATCACCTCAATTTCCTACTGCAAACAAAGTATGAAAAAAGAATTAATCTGGGGATCCGTTTCGATTCGGAAGAAATAGCCTCTTTATTAATCAATGGAACGGCAGACCTCAAAACTCATATTCCTTCCCGACTATCTCTTACCGGGCGATTAGGGAAACAGTATGCGGCGCGCATTGACTATACATTAGAGCCTATGCAACAGCGCAACTTCAATTTTTCGTATATGTTTCAGTATAATGACATCAACATATATGAAGAAGGAGAACGCGCCTATAACACTACTTACAAATATCATTTAGCTGAATTTGGCTTCTCGGATGTATGGTATAAGAATTTCCGTTTTGGTCTCGGATTCCGTTTCGAATATTATAAATACAAAGACTTCTTATTTAAGAAGCCGGAATTTATCGGCTTGGATGTAGAATCAGAACACTTCCTTAGCTATTTTGCACAAGTGCACTATAACACATACGATAAAGGATATTTCCCCTCCAAAGGAAGTGATTTCAAAGCCGCCTACTCACTCTATACCGATAATATGGCGCAATACAATGAACAGGCCCCATTTTCCGCACTGAGTGCTTCGTGGGCAAGTGTGATTCCTGCCACCCGCCGTTTTTCTATCATTCCGTCGATCTATGGGCGTGTCCTGATAGGGAAAGGAATTCCTTATCCCCTGAAAAATGCTATCGGTGGTGAAGTATACGGTTTTTATATTCCACAACAGTTGCCTTTTGCTGGCGTAACAAACATGGAATTAATGGAAAATTCTATTATCATTACTTCTCTGAAGTTCAGGCAACGTATGGGAAGTATTCATTACCTCACCCTGACAGGCAACTACGGTTTGACGGACAGTCACTTCTTCGAAATACTGAAAGGCAAACAATTGTTCGGCATCAGCGCAGGTTATGGAATGGATAGCGTTTTCGGTCCTCTGGAAATATCATTGGGATATTCCAATCAGACTGATAAAGGAAGCTGCTTTGTGAATCTGGGATATTATTTCTGATTCCAATCTTTTATAATTTAAACTTTATACTATACAAATTTTTCCCGCTTCTGTAAATTCAGCAGACCGATCATCATCCAGATCAGACTGGAGGAGAAAAGAAATATACGATTTTTGATAAGAATCCCTTCCCATATCATCGGATGAAAATTATCAGGCACACGGAAGGGATTCAGCAAAATATTCCAAAATGAACGTTCTATGCTATTCATATTACTGAAAAACATCAGTACAATGCCAATGATAATCATAAGTACAGCCGTTCCGTTTCCACTCCGGGTAATCGTAGAAAACATAAAAGTCAAATTACCAAAAAAAAGAACCGGAAACATCAACTGCAAAGACATCTCAAAAGGATTGATTGGATACAGCAATAAGATAGCGATGTACGAAAAGACGATTAGAATAGCAAAAATAACCACGTAAATCATGAGTAACCGTACTCCCCATACTTTATACCGATAGTCAGGAATACCAAAAAGTATTTCCAATATCCGGCTGTCTTCGTCATTTTGAATGCCGAAGACAGCCGGGTAGAATATCAGCAATAAACATGGGAACATGAGTATATTATAGATAAGCCCTTCATTAATTTCTGCCCGGTTCCACGCACTCTGAAACATAAAAAAGGCAAAGAATCCAAATGCCGCTAACAGAAACCAAAAGAACTTTCCGGCAAAAATAATCTTCAAATTATATTTTACCACCTTAGGCAGCAGCTTTATTAATTGATTAAATGTCATATCATTCTTTTCTTTTAATTCATATTCTTCAATAGGCAGAGATAAGCATCTTCCAGATTGGCCTCAACTTCTTCGGCTCCTTCGTATGGTTGCTCAACAGAAAGATAACGAACACGGATAGTATCCCCTTGCTGGATATGATGTATGACCAAAGATTTATCCAATGCCTTTTCAAACTCCGTTTTATCTATATTAAACTGCCATACCTTTCCATTAGCCATTTCCACCATGTCCGCCGGATCACCGAAATATTTCAGTTCACCCTTGTTTATTACCACAACCTGATTACAGGAACTGGATATATCTTCAATGATATGAGTAGAAAAAATGACCACACGATCTTTACTCAATTCCACCAACAGATTACGAAAACGGATACGCTCACGAGGGTCGAGTCCTGCTGTCGGCTCATCTACTACCAGAATACGTGGCAAATGGAGCAAAATCAATGCAATGCCGATCCGCTGTTTCATACCTCCCGAGAAAGAACCGATATTTTCATCTTTCCGCTCATACATATGTACCGCATTCAAAACATACTCTAACCGTTCCTTACGCAAATCCTCATCTATTATTCCTTTCAGTATAGCCTGATAATCAAGAAACTCCCAAGATGTCATATTTTCGTAAGTGCCAAATTCCTGCGGAAGGAATCCTATCAAGCTTTGCAATTCTTCCCTATAGATACGGGTATCCATACCATTAATCCAGATACTGCCATAACTCTGCTCGAATATGCCACAAATCACGCGCATCAAAGTTGACTTTCCGGCTCCGTTCGGTCCCAGGAGTCCGAACATACCTGTCTGAATCTCAAACGAAACTCCACGCAATGCTTTAAAAGGTTTACGTTGTTTTCCAATCAAAGGAACACTCTTTACCATACGGAAGTAAGAGCGGCGAAGTCCGGCAAATCGTCCGGTAACACGTTCTATATTTACATTATGTTCATATAGATACTGTGAGGTAACGTAGATAGCAATACCCGCAAACCACAACAGCCCAATCATTACCACCAAACCGTTATTATCCAGTCGCTTGAACAGTTCGAACAAGATAACAGGAGGAAGTCCCCAGAATATCACACGGTTTACTGCCTTTACTCCCTTACTATTTTCGTAACGATAATATAAATAAGAACGTATTTTTCTCCACAAGTACAAAGCCGATGCATAAATAGCAAACGAAAACAGAAATATCCAAAGTCTATTTTGAATAAAAAAATAAGTAAAATAAACACCGAACGCTAACATACCGAATTGCCACAACACATTGACGAAGTCTTTTAGAGAATGATATTCACGACTCATTCCCAGCCTTTTCCGTATTTGCAGACCACTATGCCATTGACGACTGATACGTCCCGGCCAATCATATATCTTAACCAGATTCCGGACAGATATGTGTATTTCTTCATTCGGATCTATGACTTTCGATTTAGCTCTTCTAAGACTAGTCTGTGTAAAATAAGTCAGTCCTGGTATACCCGCAATCAGTGCTACTAAATAGATAGACTGCCAAAGTATTCCTTCAGCATATAGCCAGATACTGACAACGCCAACTACAAAAAGAACAAAATGGAAAATCCACATTTTACGAGACAAAGAACGATACCACCAAAGCACATTTTCCAATCCCATGCAGACAGTAGGAATCAAAATCAACGTCAATAAGGCAGAGAAAAGAAGCCCACCAATCACTGTAATAGCAAAAGGCGCCCCAATGGCTCCGGCATATTCCGTATCTCCCATGGCCAACGGCAACATAGCGGCGATCGTTGTGATAGAAGTTATCAAAATCGGACGGATACGTGACATTCCGGCAGTCATTAATGCCCGATTCCGGCGATATCCTCTTTTACGTAAAATATTAGCATAGTCTATAAGGATAATTCCGTTATTTACGACTACTCCCAGCAGAATCAAGAACCCCGTCAGCGTATTTGCATTCATCAGGCTATTGCTCGAAAGCAATAACGCCAGCAAAGAGCCGATAGCAGCAAGCGGAATAGTAAAAAGTAATACAAAAGGAGTTACTACAGACTCAAAAACAGAAGCAAGTATCATAAAAATCAAAATGAAGGCTGCCAGAATAAGAAATTTGAAATCTCCAAACTGATCCTCCTCATGGAATACTTGCAAGGCAACGCCTAAAGGTAGATTATAACCGGCAATCAATTGGTCTATATCAGAACGATAACTTCCCAATAATTCCTTTGAGGACTGCACATCTCTTGAGAAATTATAATAAACTTCAAGTTGTTTATCCTGATTGACACGTATGATCCGCGAACGTCCGCGACCATAATTAATAGAGGCTATATCTTCCAGATTGTGCATTCCACCCTTTACATTTTCTATCCGAACAGCACGCAAATCATCAACTGTCTTTTCTTTTTGAACCTTCTCCTCCGCTTCTTCTTCCGTCTCTGTACTTTTTTTCAGAATTTCATCGCGAATGATAATGTCATAATTATCTTCTCCCACTTTAAAAGTCACTTCAGAAGAAAACTCGTTATTGAGTGCCGTTAATCCCGAAGTTATATTAGCACGATTGATATCATAAGTAGTCAGCAGAATCGGGTCAAAGTTCAGATTTATCTCTGGCTGACGAGGAGTATACGATACATGAGTATGTTGCACAAATTCCTGTTCATCCAGTAGGTAGCGGATTTCCTCAGCTACCATTTGCATCATTTCGAAATCAGAACCTCTGACAACCACTCGTTCATTATTATCACCAATACCCAGTAAACGCATAAAGCCTCCAAGACTACTCAATACCGAATTTTCCTGTCCGCCTCCCATAGCATCAGAGACATAGACTTCCGCCCCATTAATGTTCGAGACTTTGGATTGCACATCCGATTTGATATCCGTAATTTTCCGTTTACCTATCTTTTGATAATCTTTTTGCAAAACGAGCGTAATAGTTGCTTCTTTCTCCCGGACACGGCAGATCAAATCTTTCTTTTCTGGGAAATCCTTCAGACGTTCTTCCAGCGCTTTGACTATCTTGTCCGTATTCTCAAGGGTACTTCCGGTAGGCATTACAACACTTATATTAAACCGATCCGAATCCACTTCTTTCATCTGCTGCACATTCAAGGTCAGTGATAATATCAAAGTAGCAAAAAGTAAAATCACCGCTCCGAATATAGTGACTCCCGGATTACGCATACACGTCTTCAGTAAAACCAGATACACTTGTATCGGACGTTGAATAATCGACACCTTCTCATAAACGACACTTCTTCCTTTCTTCTTTTTCAGAATAACATAAGTGACCATAGGAATGAAAAGCAAAGCCACAAACAAGGAAATAATCAGCGTAGATATAATAGACACCCCGATATGATGCCCTATCAGTTTAATCAGGAAATTATCTGAAAAGACAAACGGCAGGAAAACAGTGACAGTAGTCAACGTAGCTGCTACAATAGAGCGCCACACCTCTTTAGTGCCCTGAGTAACTGAGCGCTCGGGTGTGTAGCCGCTTCCGGATAAACGATAAATATTCTCCAGCACTACGACACTATTATCCAGTAGCATCCCAATGGCAAGTGCCATTCCCACTAATGTAAGGCTATTGATAGTAATGCCGGAAGCATAGAAGAAATTGAAGGCCGTATAAACTGAGATCGGAATTGAAAGTGCGATAAAGAACACCAGCCGCATATTTTTCAAAAAAAGCCAGAGAATGAAAACAGCCAACAATCCACCGACCAATGCCAGGTTAATGATTTGATTGATGTTATTCTCCATCGTTTCAGCCTTATTCTCCTGAACGACTATTTCCAGATCAAGCGGAACTATTTTTTCATTCAGTTTGTCAATCGCATCAGAAACACGGTGGGAAAGCTCTATAAGATTTGCCTGCGAATCATTTATCAATACCACAGAAACAGCCTCTTTCCCATTTACACGACTATAAGTGGTTTCATCTTTCAGATCAAAGAATACGGTTGCCACATCTTTCAACAAGACAGGTCCGGGAGCCACCACAATATTTTCCAGGTCAGATACTTTCGTATACATCGCATTTACGTGAACAAAAATCTTACTATCCGGCTCATTGGCAAAACCGACAAACGTTTTCTCCTGCGTATTCTGTGAAAGCAGATTACTTATCTTTGACGCCGTAAGGTTCAACGCTTTGCACACCTCCGAATGGAGACGTATCTCAATCGCTTTTTGCCGTCCGCCATATATATTGACAGATGCCACACCATCTATGTTCTCCAAATCGGAAAGAATATTATCCTCCACTAAGTTCCTGACACGGTCTGTCCCTCCCGAACCCCGTACCTGAAGTACCATAAAGTTATTGTTCATCTGTGCAATATCAACTTTCTGTACCTGCACAGTAAAACCACTGGGAAAAGATGCTGCCACTTCATTCACCTTTTCCTGCAACTTAAGAGCAGTCATCTTGAAATTGACATTCTTCTTAAAATCAATTTGTATGTTCGATTGCCTCCTGTCTATATAAGATTGCAGTTTGTCTACTCCTCCTATCGTACTGACAGCTCCTTCAAGCGGAATTATCACTTCCGACTCCACATACGAAGGGTCCATATCCTGCTGCGACGACACTTGGATAAACAATACCGGAAGCTCTGCATTAGGCAGCAACTCTACCGGAAGCTGTTTGTAGGACACATAGCCCAAAAGACTAAGTGCAATAAACAGCATACAGATCGTAATTCTCCTATTTAGTAAAAAGTTCATCTTCAGCTTTTTTTAGTTCGGTGATTTATACGCCTTTTTATCTTTTCAAGGACATAATATACACATGGGATAACCATCAAACTCATCAAAGTAGAAGTTATCAGTCCTCCAATCACAGCAATAGCCATTGGCGAACGAAGGGAAGCACCTTCACCAAATCCGAATGTCATTGGAAGCATAGCCAGAATCGTAGTCAACGTAGTCATTATGATAGGACGGATACGTTGCTGTCCTGCTTCTACAATGGCGTCAGTCAACTCCATTCCTGCCTGGCTAAGTTGGTTGATACGGTCTACCAGAATAATAAAGTTATTAACGGCAATACCTCCCAACATCACGATACCGATAACTCCCATCATATTAATCGTGGTTCCGGTAATGAAGAAAAGCAAGATAGCACCCACCACAGCCAGCGGAATAGTCAGCAGAATCGTAAAAGGATGTAACAACGATTCAAACTGTGAAGCCATGACCATATAAACAAGTACAACAGAAAGCAATAAAGCAAACAATAAGCTATGCATAGACTCCTGCCGTTTTTCTTCTTCTCCGGTCACTGTGATGCTATAATTAACAGGCAAATCAATATCTTTAACAGCCAAACGCACTTCTGCCGCCACTTTATCAAGTGATTTGCCGGTGTCCATATTAGCCATTATTTTACCTATACGGCTCTGATTGCGACGTAGAATCTCTTTAGGTGCCTGCCCATGAGTAATACTAGAGATCTCGTCCAACAAAAACTCTTGTGTACCACTTCTGATAACAAGTGATCCGAGAGCTCCTAAAGATATATCCGGTACTTTAATCACGATATCACGCATCTCACCGCGATACTCCATTTTACCGGCTTCCTTACCACTCAACTGTTGTTTCAACTGTTCAATCACTGTAGCAACACTCAGATTATTGATCCCGGCTATGGTACGGTCTATTGAAATCACTACTTCCGGAGCACCGTCTTCAATAGAAGTTACAACGTCATACACCCCATCCACTTCCTGCATTCTTTCCTTTACTTCTCCGGTAATCTTCGCTATTTCGTCCAACTCCTCTCCTTTCACTTCCACTACAATAGGAGCTCCTTCACTACCCAACAGAGAACTCAAAGAATTTTCATCCTGACGGATAGATAATTCCAGACCATCGGGATTCTTCGCTTCTTCAAGGAACCGGGCAATTACATTTTCTGGAGAAAGAATACACTCCGGAAAAAGAATAATTTTCATCATCGCCGTATTTTCTCCTTCAAATATGGCATTTTCCGAACCGCTTCCCTCTCCGACATGACTATATATCGTACACAGAGAATCGCCTCCGACAATAGTATATAATAAATCTTCGAGATTACCCACAGCCGCAGCAGTACGTTCCATTTGCGTACCTTCAGGCATTTTCACAACAGCAGTAAAAGCCTTACTTTCCGCCCTCGGCATAAACTCCGTACCAATGAACGGAGTCAGCAAACCTGTAACTACAAGTAATAACACTGCCATACCAATTACCCACCAACGATGTCGAACCAACTTGCGAAGTATCTTGCTATATCTAGTAATACGGATTGATTTCACTTCTTCCATTTTTACTTTCTTACCGGAAAGTTGAGTATATAACATCGGAATCACTAGGATAGCAACAAACAAGGAAGATACAAGTGAGAAAGTAACTGTCCAAGCCTGATCTTTAAACAGTTCACCCGAAGCTCCATGAAGATAAACAATCGGAAGAAATACCACAATAGTCGTCAAAGTAGAAGCAATAACCGCATTTGCCACCTCCGCAGTTCCGGTGACCACTGCCTCCTTAACACTCACTCCTTTTTCCTGATTCCGGAAAATACTTTCTATAACTACAATGGCATTATCTACCAGCATACCCGCTCCGAGAGCCAACCCTCCCAAAGTCATAATATTCAGCGTAAGCCCATTGAAAAACATCAAATTGAAAGTTGCTACAATAGAGATTGGAATAGAAAGACTGACAATCAACGTTGTTCCCATTCGACGAAGGAATACAAACAATACAATGACAGCAAGGACAATACCCAATATAGCACTGCTTTTCACTTCACCGATAGCACTTTTTATAAAAGTCCCCTGATTGGAGATTACCTGAAAATGATAGCCGGGCAAAGCATTTTCTATCACTGCCAACCGACTAGTTACTTCGTCTACCACCTTCACCGTATTGAAACGCATTTCCTTATAAATAGACAAACCGATACTACGTTTTCCATTAATACGTACAATGTTTTCGGGACGTGCATTCACAAACTGCACAGTAGCTACTTCTTTCAAAAAGACGGGAGCCTTGTTGACATCTGTCACAGTTTCAGAAGAACTATTCCCTGAAGTCTCCTGCTGTACCGGTTTATATCCGACGATCAAATTTTCAAAATCGGCTTCTGTGGAAAACAGACTCGAACTTTTCACTAAATACTGCAATCCCAATTCACTTACCCGTCCTCCGGATATGCTCTGATTATTAGACTCAATACGCGAAGCGATATCCTCTATCTTTAATTGGAAAGCATTTAATTTATAAGGATCAGTCTGAACGGTAAGGGTAGTCACTTCCTCTCCCGAAAGAGTCACTTCGGCAACACCTTCCAGGCGAATCAGCTCGTTACGGATATAACTTTCCGCAATCCTTCGCAATTCCGCCATATCCGTAATATTCTGATGAGACATCCCCACCAGAACAACTGGCGACAGATTCGCGTCGTGTTGCGTTATTTTTAGTTCCGTAATCTCCTTATTCTGGGCAAATGGATTCATAGCTTTCTGCAAATCGAGAAAAGCTTCATCCATATCCTTTGTCCAAATATATTCTACGGTAATCCGTGCCGTTCCCGCTTTAATCACCGAAGACACCTGTGTAACGTCACTCTGCCGAATGGCCATGGATTCCATGTTTTTCACAAATTGTTTTTCGATCTCTTCAGGAGGACGTTCTCCTACCTTTAGTTCGATAAACAAGCGGGGATTATTCAGATCAGGCAATAAGTCGACACTCAACTGATCGTATAACACCTTTCCCAACAATAAGAGGGCAAATACAATCATACAAATTGTAACCGGATTGCCTACTGCAAATTTGACTATATTCTTCATAAGTATTTCCTATTTTCAAAAGGCACGTTTATTCGTCATACGAATAATTTACTTTTGAATTTTTACTTTAGCATCTTCCTTCAATGTTTCAAACCCCTTCACTACCAGATTGTCATTTACTTTGAGTCCGGATATGATTTCAATGTTATATTCATCCTCTAAGCCTGTTTCTAAATTACGTATCTTTGCGGTATTCTTCTCAACGACATATACATATTTGCGACGACGGTTCGACAGAATCACGTCCTTGGGGATAATAATGGAGCTGTCTGCTCTGTCTACCACAATATCTGCTTTAGCAAACATACCCGGACGCAATTTTAGTTGATTGTTATCAACTAAAACCTTTCCTTTATAGGTACGCGTTTCCGAACTGATTGCGGGAGATAATTCGCTGATTTTCCCTCTCAAAGTATCACCCGGTATGGTGTAATGAGTAATATATACCGGTTGTGCTTCCTTGACATAGCGGATGCTGCTCTCCGGCAGATTGATATCCATATACATTTTATCATAAGCCATTAGACTTACTACCGGCTTACCCTGCTCTACCCTGATATCAGTTGTATAATGGGGCAGGTCAACAATCACACCATCAAACGGAGCTTTTACCTTCATTTTCTCCAAATTGAGTTGTGCGTTTTCATAATCATAACGGGCATTCGTCACCTTAACTTCCGTATTCCGCATCTCACTCATCGTCACCCCTCCCTTTTCATAAAGCGCTTTTTGTTTCGATTGCTCCTGTTCGGCTATTTCGAGACTGAGCTTTTTAGCGTCGATAGCAATGCCGTTTTCATATTCTTTGTCTTCCAACCGGACAATTATCGTACCTTTACTCACCCTATCTCCCATTTTGAAAGTTTTTCCTGTCTTCGGATTAATTTGAAGTTTATAAAAGCCGCTCATTTCAGAGTTCAGAGACACCCCATAAGTAGGCTGTACTGTTCCTGTTGTATTTATCAGTTTACTGATCGAACCTTTTTTCAGTTCGACAACAGATACCGGAGTAGCAATGTTATTGGGTGCGTTTTGTGGTCTGTCACCACAGCTTGTCAAGCCTATAGTTGCTAATAAAGAAAATGCTATTAAAATGTGATACTGTTTCATGGTCTGCTTATTTTTTATCGATTATATCTTTCATCGGAACAATAGGAATATTCTTGTCGAAGTCATACAATGAAAGAATTTTAAGATTAAGTAATTCTATTCTGTAGTTGATTAATGCTTGCGTATAAGTGATTTTCTTATTTGAAAGTTGTGTCTGGAACTGACTCATTTCCATACCGGTAATATCGCCTTCCCGATAACGTGTCTGGTTCAGATCATAAGTTAATTGAGCATTTTGCACATTCTGCTCGGCAATTTTGATCTGAGTACGGAGATTCTCAAGACTACGCCATACCTGACGGATATTCAGTTCAATATCTACCTTTTCTTCATGAAATTCAAGTTCATTAATTTGTTGTGCAACCTTTTGTGCTTTGATTCGTGCTCTCTTTTCCCCCCAATCGAATATAGGAACAGTAAAACTGATAGAAACACGCGGATTTTGTGTCGGATTATTAAACATTTTATTCAAATGACGGTTATCTCCCATTAATCCGAATGACAAAGAGATATCCCCTTTGAACTCATTCAATGCTTTCGTCTTAATCATTTCAAACTCAAGTTCTTTACTTTCTATTTCACGCTGACGAAGTTCCAACCGTGAGCCTAATCCATGTGTGATAGCTTGTTCCAAATCTACTTGAATAGGTTTAATATCAACTTCGGCAAATACTAAAATATCCTCATCCAATCTCATTCCAAGTGTTTGTTTCAACTTATCTTTCGCATTTTCCAAACTCACCTTACTCTCGTCTACCGACGAACGAGCTGTCGCTAGATTCAACTCAGCCTGAAAAAGTTCGTCTTTGGCTGCTAAATCCGCTTCTACCTTATTTTTTATAATATCATAGCTTTGCTGGGCATTGATTAGTTCCTCACGGCTGATTTCCAAATTACTTTGCGCCATATAAACAGCATAAAATTGGTCTGTTATACTTTTTTCCGTATTCAACCGCTGCAGAGCATAACTAATATCAGCATTTTCATAATCATATTCAATCTGTTTCAATTCCATTTTCCGCTTGTTGTAAGTGAAGATAGGTTGAGTCAATTGCAAATAGAGGTCATTGCTGAATGCCCGGTCGCTGGTTTTATTCCCTTCCAAAATGGAATTATTGTCTTGCCAACCGAACTTGTTGATTAACGAAATCGTACCGTCCGTCCATAAGATGGGTTGCTCAATTTGAAAAGTCCCACTACTGTTGAGCGTTTCATTAGTATACCATTGCGACAGCCGGTTATCGAAACGCCTGTTTTTGTTATAATCTAACGGATTCAGGTTTAACGAGAACCGCGATTTCAACGAAGCCTTCTGAGCAATCAGGTTCTGTTTATACCTTTCCAAATTCATATAGGAACGGCGAAGAGAAGGACTGTTTTCCTGCGCAATTTCCATAGCCTTGTCAATCGTTAAGGGAATTTGCCCTTGCGAGGGTAATGTAATTCCCATGAAAACAACAATTGCCAGTAGCATTCTTTTTAATAGTAGTAAGTCAATTTGCATATAGTTTGCTGTTTTAATTAATATCGTTTCACTATTTTCACTGCGTCGGCTGTTACAGACCGCAGTTTACATTCATCTGTCAGTACCACCCGGATCGTATCTGAGTCAAAGTAGTAACTACCCAGTTGTTCCCACCCCTCATTTGCTTTTCTCAGGTTAACATAGGCATCTTCTACCTCACTGCCATACTTTACTTTAAAATGATATTCCCCCTGAAGATTATTGTTCCAACGAAGTTCATCATCCTTGAATACATGATAATACAAGTCATACTGACCGACTTCCGGTACAGGTACTTTCCATGTAGCAGTCTGGCTGCCGTCCCCACTTTTAATCACAAAAGCCGAACGAATATATTTTCCATAATATCTGTCATTGGTAGTAGCCGTCCATTGTAAAGGCGGACGCCACCAGGATATACCCGAATATTTAAAAGGTGTTTCCTCCACTTCGTCCAACCACTTAGGCAAGAGCCCCACAATGGGAGGAGCGGAAAGAATAAAAAGAGTAGAATCTTCATTATCCACAATAATTTCCCCCGGCAAATCGAACGAAGATTCCGGCAATATATAAATACTGTCTTTGACTATTTTGTTTCGTTCCTGTTTGACATTATTTATGTCTTGACTAATTATATTCGGAAGATTCCCCGAAACCATAGTATTAATCTCAACATTACGGATCTGATCTTCCCAAACCGAAACAAATTCCTTACTAGTATGAGCAGGCATCTCTATTTTTGTTTTGGCTCTGGGGTCTTCCAAAGGCTGATACCACCAACCGTCTTTACGAATATCCATGTGAATAATCCCATCATAATCCGAATTATTACTTATCAGCATTTTCAATACAAAAAATTCTTCTCCACCCTTATTGGTAATTTTAGTCAATGTTGGTTCCCCTAACGAGTAAAAAGGAAGAGGTGTTGTTTTTTCCCATTCTCCCAACAATGAACGAATATCTGTCCGACTTATCTCTCCCAATGTGTCGAGCATATTTTCAAACTTTATATTCAAAAAAGTATTACGTTTCAGCAATGAATATAATGAGTCCCTAAAGGCTTCTACGCCCATATTTATTTCTGCCCTGGCAAAAAGACGGCTTGCTTCCTGTCCGACGATATTATTCTGCAAGTTGCGCAGTTCCATATCGACCAGCAATTCTTTAAATGTACGCTTCTCCAGCAACAGAACAGCCTTTTCATTATTACTAATACCATTAATCTGACGCTCCCAACCTCCATTCTCTGATTTTTTTTGCAAATACAACTCAATCACCCGGTTGGCAACAGGCCATTCCGAAGAAAAAATATTATACCGGAAATTATAGATTTGTGGAAAAAGAAAATAAGGATTTGCCTCTGACGAAAGATTACCTTTTCCCCTGCTACCGGATGAAAAATTATAATTTCCTTCCGTTTGCGCAAATCTCCAGATAAAATTATTGAACGTACGCATCTGTGCTTCCTGCAAACTGATTTCATTCCTGTCTCCATATCTCGACCAACGTATATGGTTTTGAACCTGTTTCTTCATATCCATATCATCAAACAATGCCCCTTTTTCCGGAAATAAGACCATTTCCGGTTGCACGGTTTCCTGTGCTTGCGACCAAGCACGTTCATAACCCACAAATTGTATTGGTACTTCTATCAACGAAAACCGTTTGAAAGGATAATCCAATTTATAGTTTCGAGCCAGTTGGTCTTTAACATTACGTATTAATGAAGGGATCGTATCGTGGATAGAATCCAAAGCTGCCGAAAAGAAGTCATGTCCTTTCAGATGCCAGATACTATATAGGATGCTGTCTGCAGATATACTTTTCTGCTGATAATCTCCTATGGCCAGTGATATTGTTTGAGACGGAAAATCTCCCTTAAACGTATAAACCCCATGTTCATCGCTCTTACCTTCGCCTTGGGAAAGCGGAACCAACCCTGCTAGAGGCTTCACTTTCAAATGGTAATTGCTGAAATAAGTTTGTTGCCAGTCCGGATTTTCATCACTATAACCAGTTCCGGCACGAGGATACCAATATGTTTCGGGAGTAAGCAATAAATAATCCTTTGTCTGGAAACAGTATTGTTTATCAATATTGAACAGAAATTTCTTTTTAGAAGCCTGTAACACTTCCGGAGGAATATCCAGATAACAAAACGAATTATCTATTTGTCCATCATACTTAAATGTCACTGAGGCAGTGTCTCCCTTTGCCAGATTCGTACCGAAATCCACTAATACGATTTGCTTGTCACGCTTGAATTTAAGTGGTTGTCCATCCGAATCAACGGAACGTACGGTCAGCCCCGGATTCAGGCAAAACGTAAATACGGCAGACGAGTCCAAAGCTACCCCCCTCATGGTTACTTCGGATAGAAAGTCATCAAGACGTTGTTCTACCGAAAAATCATATTGATGAATAAACAGCTTCGGAGTAGCGACATATTGGTTGTTAACACGTGTATATGCAGCCCGTATATCGCCCTGATACAAAATGGAATGCACATGCCAATATCCGCAAGCTAAACTCAGCAAGAGTGTACACACAGAAAGAAAGACCCATGGATAATTGCTACGCGACGAGTGAGGCAGACGCCGGAATAGAGAGATAGTGAAAAAGACAAATGCCAGGCCGGCGAGAAAATAGATAGCCCGGTGATTCAAAATTACTTCCCAATTGGAAAATCCAACAATAGTAGATTTTACTAATGGGAGACTATACGCCATATAATCGAAAAGGTAATAAAACTTATCCTCAATATAAAAAACAGTCAATCCGATATACCCCAACAGAATAACAAAAGTGAGTGCCTGATTCTTCAGCACCAACATCAGAAAGATAGACAGGCCAATAATAAAAACGAGCGTAGGTACACTAATCAGCAGAAAATATAATAAATAAGCTATCCAGTCCACTTCTCCCACTGTCAGATTGAATGCCATTGTAATGCCCATAATAATAAGATTGAGCAGCAGAAAAACACGCAGATTCCCCCAGATCTTACCAATCACGTACTCGGCATTACTTAACGGACGGACATAAAAGACTTCCGACGTATCCAGTTTCTTGTCCCTTTTCAGAAAATCAGAGGCAAGAAAAATAGCAATGACAGCCTGTCCTGTATTCAGCAATAGCAGAATTAGATAAGGTATATTCGACGGAATGGACATAGCAATCCAAAATCCGTAAGTATCCTCCGATACAAATAGGAGAAAATTAAAAAGAGTAGTGATACCTATGGCGAGCACTGTAAACACCCGGAAGAACCAACTTCTTATTAATAACTTGCTTTCATACTTTGCTACCGATTGTATATTAGATAAAAAGGTCATATCAGCATATCGTGTTTAGTCGTTTGTCCAAAGGTTTAATTGATTCTCCATATAATATACATAGGCGTGTTCAAGATTAGGAGGAAATGGCTCCGCTTCGTATCCTTCTACTTTATCGGCAACCACCTGTACCTCCCAAGCTGTCCCTGAGGGAATAGTAGATATGACCGGATATTTTTTATCAATCTCATGCAATTGATCGCCACCGGCTCTGATCCTCCACACCTTGCCTTCGGCTTTCTTCAACATATCTTGCGGAGACCCATAGAAAGAAACTTCCCCCCGGTTCATCAACGCCATATTGTTACAAGTACTGGAGATATCTCCTACAATATGGGTAGATAAAATAATAGTGACGTCATTTTCACTAACTTCGGAAAGAAGGTTACGGAAACGAATACGTTCTTCGGGGTCAAGCCCGGTAGTAGGTTCATCTACAATAATTACTTTAGGATGATGTATCAATGCCTGCGCAATTCCCAACCGACGCTTCATGCCTCCTGATAATTTGTTAGCATACCGCTCACGTACATCAAACAATCCTACATTTTCGAGCATTTCATCCACAGCCTGCTTTCTTTGCCTGTTTTGAGTCATTCCCGACAGACGGGCTGCATAGTCCAAAAACTCATACGTTTTATATTTGGCAAAGAAACGAAAGTCCTGAGGGAGATATCCTAAAATACCACGAATTTCTTTCCGTTGTTTCATCAAATCGTATCCACAGATTTCAACCTGTCCGGAAGTTGGCTCCATTAGAGCTACCAGAATACGCATTAAAGTAGATTTGCCGGCACCGTTGGGACCCAATAAGCCAAACATCCCCGTAGGAATCTCCAGATTGACATCTTTCAATGCATGGTTTCCATTTGGATAAATCTTATTGAGGTTTTTAATAGTTATGCTCATGATATTTTGTTAAGCCTATGTTGTATTGGCTGATAAAGATAGGGTTTATTTATATTACAAGAAGCACAATTGTAAAGATTAACTTATATTAGCAGTCAATAGAAGATACTGGATTCATTCAAATGCAAAAGAGGAAGCCGCTTCACAGTGACCTCCTCTCTCTATACTCTATATGAATATGCCCCAAAGGGTTTATTAAAAAAGGAGCATACACAAAAGGGTTTTATCTTAAAAAATTAATTATTAAAAACTTATTCTACTGACTTCAATCAGACAGATAACATCAAAATCATATCAACGATCTTCACAGACAGTTGATATTAAGGGGAAATGTGCATCAAAATAAAATCTGATGCGTAAGCTAGATTAGATAAGATGTACCTCTGTACTTTTCCTAACCAGCATAGTAAAGTAGGGATTCACACGCTACGAATAAATCTAAGCCCCTACTATATATCTCAAATAAATATCTTAGATACTACCTCCCTTACCACCGCTGTGAGTAGGATTATAAGTTACCGTCTTATATTGCTGATCAGCACCTGTATAACGTATCGCAGAGACAGATATTGTTTTTTCGCTTCCGCCATACACTACTGTTGTAGATAATGTAGTTTTACGAGTCTTGGCATAACAAGTATAGTTCATCTCAGTATAACCATTTACATTCACTGTATTGTATGTACGTTCAGTTTCGGTTACTCCAGATGTTGTTCCCATTAATGAGTACATACGAGTTTTAAGATAAGCAGCCATTGCGTTTAGTGTATTTTCGGGAACGCTACTTCCTAATGCTTCTTTTATAGCCTCAACTACACCTCTACCTTTCTCGTAATCCCAACCTGTTTTTTCTTTATACTTCAACACGATACCTGTCAAGGCCTTTGCATTCTCGCTATTGTCACGACTTTCCTGTCCAAGGATTTCGTCTTTCTGAATTACTTCTTTTTCTACTTTACTATTTACTTGATTCTCTATAGCATAAGCAGAGAAGTGTGTAACAGGAGCTTTATAATTAGCCTCACCCACTGTAACTTCAGCAGCCTGTACTTCCCATTCCCCGTTATCCGGATTCAGATAGGAAAGTTGCATAGTTGCTTTAGGGAAAGTTACCCCCGGAATAGGATTAGGAATAGAAATATTTACAGGTTCGCTAAACTGCAAACCTGTCGGCTGAAATTGAGCAGCAGCCAAAGGTATACTTTTTACAGCTTCTACGACCTCAGTAGGCTTAACTTCAGTAACAACCTCTTTAGGAGCAGGAACAAATGTAGTTACACTGATATCAACTTTACCGTTTTTCACAAGGGTCGGATCCTCCTGCGCATCTTCTTTAATTACACCTGCCGGGATCACAATTTCCACTTTCGCAAGAGGCATATCTTCAACAACTTTGTCCGGCTCAACCTGTCCAAAGTCTTCTGTGGTTGTAGGAATCGCCTCATTTGATGTACTTTCATCCTCTACAGTAATTGGATCTGTCATTTCATCCAATACCACTTCTTTTACCGGACTTACTTCCGTCAAGGCAAAAGCAACTTTTACTACACTACGATTCTCAGCATTATCAGCAATTTTCACAGAAGTTTTCTGAGAAAGATAACCATTAGGAGCAACAGAAACCTCATAAGTTCCCGTATTACTTTCCGTTACAGAAAACTCACCTTTCGAATCCGTTATACAATCTTTATCGCCAACTTTCACTTTTACCCCACTTTTTCCTTCACCTTTTACAGTTACAGCACCTTTAATGTAATACTCTACCACCGGTTTCGGAGTTTCAATTACTTCTCCTTCTGCCGGTTTAGGATCGTCATCATCGTCATGACATGCAACTGTAGCAAAAGACAACATACCAAAGGCTATCGCCATGGCACTCACATACATCCATTTTACACTTTTCATAATGTTTCAAATTTGTTAAAATACTTATTCATATCAATCATGTTCAATTCTCACTCGTCCTAATTAAATAATAGCGAATATGATCCGGTTGCCAGAAACGTGAATTCTCGACAGACCTAGGCTCGGTATTATAACTTTCCCCCAAAGAACGGTGGGCGTATTCATTCCCACTACGCATATCATACTGAAAAGCAAAATATTCGGGAAGCATAATCCGCAATGCATGCCGTTTGCGTTTCTTCCCCGGCAACGGAATAGAGAAGTTAAACCCTGCATTCTTTGCCCCGTCCGTATACATACCATATATACCCACAATATATTCGCCGAAATAACGTGAAAGCGTTCCGCGTATTCCATAATCTCCATAAATAAAACGGGATCCTTCCACCTTCACCAGCGTGTTCACTTCCGGCACATAATATCCCACACTAAGCCGTCCATTGATTCTTTTCCACTTACTCATCTCCCACTTGCTACCGTAGAAATGAGAAGAACCGGTAATTCCTCCTTCACCTTCTACCGTCCACCGACCATTTGCAGAAAAATAACCAACTCCCGCAGCAACTCCCATACGATCATCTGAGAAATTACCGCCTGTCAGGTATCCTTTCCAATGATTAGCCAAACGAAAATCCTGACGTAAAGTCATGAATCCCAAGCGAACACAGTCCCACTTTCCATCTTCATTATTTACGATAGGCAGACTGACTTGCATCCGTAGCGAAGCCCCCTTCCATAATTGCATTTCCAGAGCGGGTTGCAGATCAAGAGCCGCCTTATATAGTTTATAAGTTACATTATTGACTAACATCACACCAGGATATAACACCAAATCCACCTTACCGAAAGTACTGTCTTCCCGTTTTATTCCTTTCAAACGACGCATGGCGGTTCCTGTAGAAGTCGTCATCTCCATATTACGATATACCTCATCCAACGTGTATTCACCGGACTGATACTGTTGAACCAGTTTTGCCGGGAGAGTTATACACAGCTGGGGTAACGCATTATCTAATATAACCAATTGTAGAGTCGGCATTTCTGGCATAGCAACCAAATGACGTATGGCAATACCGATCCCATTATAAGCTCCTCTATACACAGAAGTCTCAAAAGCCGCTGTTATCGTGTCACTTTTCTCTACAACCGAGATATTCTCCATTTCCAGTTTTTTCAAAGTTTCGATCACACGAACGGACTGTGCATGTAACGAAATTCCCCAACAGAGAAAAACATATACTATACCAACTATTCTTTTCATCTTCATTTAATGTATTAATGTACATTCATACCGTAAACCGGCAGACACACATGTAAATTCGCGGGTAAACACGTTGACAGATAGATGCTTCCAAAAGCGCATAGCAGCACCAATGTTCCAACCATGCGTATCATATTCCGCCATGAATTTCAATTCCCGACAAAAAGAGGGAGTATAACGAACTCCGCCGAAAGGTCCTTTATTATATACAGGCTTATCACCTTGATGAAAATACCAACCCGCCGTAATTGCCAGTTGATGTCCCGAACGGAATCCGATTGTTTTAGTAAGCACACCATAGTAGGCACCCCAATATGGAGTTTTTCCTTCAGTCAGAAGATCATCCCCCCCAATCACAACAGCCGGAAAATAACGGCTTTCTTTTAACGGACGAATACGAATCGTATTGGAACGGTCTTGATTGTGATAACCTGTTCTTCCCGTAGCCGTTGTCATTTTGAGTAATGTCATTCGATAAGTAAATTCAATGAAAGAAAACAGTGTCATATCCACGAAATAATTCATTGTAGGAAAACTGAAAACAGAAGGGGTAACTTGCTCGGGTAGGTAGTTTGCTCCTCCTATAAACGTACCGGTTTCCTGCATCTCGGCAGTAGGTATCATTAATTGTCCTGTCGATCCCAAGGAGTATTGTGCACGAACCAAACTGGTCGTCAATATGAAAATCAGAAGTAGAATAATGCCTTTCAATAAAATAAATGGCTTATTCCTAAAAACAGCTTTAGTTTGTTCCATCTCAATTTGTATATTGTTCCCCAATAGCAATTTTCTCAAAGAATTGATTAATCTGCTATTTTTACTATTCATATTTCTGTTACTTCTTAGGTAACAGAACACACACAATCGAAACTAAGCGGAATGAAAATAGAGAAAAACATCGACAAATGTGGTACCAAAGGGCTTTCTGTCTTTAGTGAAAGAGGAAATCCTTTTGAATATAAACAAATTAGCAACAGAGCATGAAGACAATATTATTTCATGTTCGGATATTTTTTTGCCCTATGTTTCAGATAAAACGAAAAAAAATGGAGGATTATTTGTTTGCTATTTCTTTTTTTGTCTATCTTTGCGTCAAATTTAATTCTGTTACCTAAGAAGTAACACACATACTTCACTGCTTATTATCAGCATTTTACCTATTTACCCCTAGTTACATAGCAATTTCTAACGTAAGATAAATTCATTCTATTTACTTCTGTACGTTCTTGCAGATTGAAGCCTTTCAGATAGATTTGTGTTGTTTTTATAGATTTGTGGCCTAATGATTCACTTATCATTTCAATAGGAACTCCGCGATATTTAGCTGTTGTTGCCCAAGAGTGACGAAGAGTGTATGAAGATACAGGCGAATTTAGATGAAGCACTCTTGCCAAATCCTTCAAACGATTATTAAACTTTCGAAGTGCAGACTGATATTCCCGATAAGCTCCTTCATCTTTCCGTTTTTTGTCGCCAGACAGGATATCAAACAGATAATCGGGACAGTCAGAAGGAGTCATTTGGCTACTTCGAAGCTGATTAATCATTTCCTTCGCAGTATCAAGTACTTCCACACTCATAGGAGTCTTAGTCTTGATACGATTATATCGTAGCACATTACTGTCTAAGGAAGACTTTTCCAAATGAGCCAAATCGGCAAATGACATTCCACAAAACTGAAACATCAAAGCAGCAATAGTTTGTGTATGACGCAAGCGCTCCGATTTGGGATCATCATACAAAAGCCTGTGAAGCTCGGCAACCGGCAAGGCTTTCTTTTGCCGGATATCCACCCCTGTATAGACATCGTGAAATAATCGGTGCACATAAGGGGCACTCCCCGATTCTACTCCTCTATTATAAATGCTGCGAAGCATACGCATATATGTAGAAACCGTATTAGGTTTCAAGCCACATTCATATAGGTACTGCCCATAACAACGCAAACGTCCCCGGGTCACTTGCCTGAACGATACATTGAACGTACCGCAAAACGTAGTGAAAGATAAAAGGGCATTCTTATAGACATGCGCCGTAGAATACCGTCCTTCTTTCCGTAAACGCTCGATATACATCTCTGCACATCGGCTAAATCCATTTTTATTCATTTTTTGCATCACAAATAATTTTATAAATAATATAATGTATGAGAAAGAACAAAAATAAGCTACTTTATGATTTCGACCACTATAAAAATAAAAAGATAAAGGCTCGAATAATGTTTTTTCGATTATTTATTCGCACAAATCAAAGAAAGTGCCTATCTTTACCACAAGTATTTTTTATTATTCACCATTAAATGTAAAGATTATGGCAAGTAGAAGAGAACTAAAGAAAAACGTAAACTATATCGCAGGAGAGTTGTTCACCGAGTGTTTAATCAACAGCATGTTTATCCCTGGAACAGATAAGGATAAAGCAGATGAACTGATGTCTGAAGTATTGAAGATGCAGGATGAATTTGTGACCCGTATCAGCCACACAGAACCGGGCAATGTGAAAGTTTTTTATAAAAAATTCCGTGCTGATTTTAATGCAAAGGTAAACGAGATTATTGAAGCTATCGGAAAATTGAACTAAAAACAGAATGAAGAAAGCAATTTATAGCTTTATCTATTACCGCCTGTTAGGGTGGAAAACAAACGTTACGGTACCTAATTATGATAAATGCGTAATATGTGCCGCACCACACACAACGAACTTTGATTTATTTATTGGAAAACTATTTTACGGTGCTTTAGGCCGCAAGACAAGTTTCATGATGAAAAAAGAATGGTTCTTTTTTCCATTAGGATTAATTTTCAAAGCTGTAGGCGGGATTCCCGTAGATCGTGGACGGAAGACTTCATTGGTAGACCAAATGGTTCACCACTTTAACGAATGCAAAAAGTTTCATCTGGCCATTACCCCCGAAGGAACCCGGAAAGCCAATCCAAACTGGAAAAAAGGATTTTATTATATCTCCCTCAAAGCGCAGGTGCCTATCGTATTGATTGGCATCGACTATGAAAAGAAGACGATTTCGGCAACCAAAGCCATTATGCCTTCGGGAGATATTAATAAAGACATGAGGGAAATCAAGCTCTATTACAAAGATTTCAAAGGAAAACATCCTGAGAACTTTGCTCTTGGAGAAATATGATTTAAGTATTAGACAATAAGTATTAACCATAATGGATTCCATTCGAGTTTCTATCATACAAACCGATATCGTTTGGGAAAATAAACAAGAAAATCTCCGTTTGCTCCACGAAAAGCTACAAAGCCTCCGTGGAATAACGGAGATTGTTGTTTTACCGGAAATGTTCTCGACAGGGTTCAGTATGCAAAGCCAGACATTAGCAGAGCCCAATTCCGGCAAAACAATCTCTACTTTGAAACAATGGGCATCCTTATTTCAACTGGCTATCTGTGGAAGCTATATAGCCACTGATAACGGACAGTTTTATAACCGTGCTTTCTTCCTCACTCCCGAAGGAGAATACTATTTTTACGATAAACGCCATTTGTTCCGCATGGGACGTGAAGCCGAACACTTTTCCGCAGGTAACAAACGGATCATCATTCCCTATCATGGGTGGAATATCTGCCTGCTTGTATGTTACGATCTCCGTTTTCCTGTGTGGAGCCGGAACGTCAAGAATGAATATGACTTATTAATATATGTAGCAAACTGGCCTATCCCCCGTCGCCTGGCTTGGGACGCTTTGCTCCGAGCACGTGCTTTGGAAAATCAATGTTATGTATGCGGTGTCAACAGAACAGGCATGGACGGATATCATCTTAAATATAATGGAGGAAGCAAAATCTATTCCGCTTTCGGAGAAGAAATAGCCTCATTGCCGGACGAACAGGAAGGAATAGCTACGACAAGCCTCCAACTGGGTGCTCTCAACCGGCTCAGGGAAAAGTTTCCGGTTTGGAAAGATGCAGACGAATTTCATCTTTAGTATTTGCTATAAAACAAATGTTAAAAACGGCTTGATATAGCAACAATACCTAGATGTTAGTAGTTAAACATATAGACTTCTTTTGTATCTTTGTCGTAAAAATACAGTCGTAAGGACGCTAATCTTACATAACTTAATAAACAACTTTATGAAAACAAATCTTAGTTCTCAAATCAGCCTCCACCGGGTCTCCCCCAGATACTACAGACCGGAGAATGCATTTGAAAAATCAGTCTTGACAAGACTCGAAAAAATCCCTACGGACATCTATGAATCTGTAGAAGAAGGGGCTAACTATATTGCTCGAGAAATAGCACAGACCATCCGCGAAAAACAAAAAGCAGGACGTTTCTGCGTATTAGCACTTCCCGGAGGTAATTCACCCAGCCATGTATATCAGGAACTGATCCGTATGCATAAAGAAGAAGGCCTTAGCTTCCGTAACGTGATTGTATTTAATATGTACGAATACTATCCGTTATCTTCTGATGCAATCAACAGTAACTTCAATGCATTGAAAGAGATGTTGTTGGATCATATTGATATTGACAAACAGAATATATTTACTCCTGACGGAACAATCGCCAAAGATACAATCTTCGAATATTGCCGGTTGTATGAACAACGCATTGAAAGTTTCGGAGGAATTGACATTGCTCTGTTAGGTATCGGTCGCGTAGGCAATATCGCATTCAACGAACCGGGTTCCCGACTGAATTCTACCACCCGCCTGATTTTGCTGGATAATGCTTCACGCAATGAAGCATCTAAAATCTTCGGAACGTTGGATAATACGCCGATCAGTTCTATCACAATGGGAGTATCAACTATTCTCGGTGCAAAGAAAGTCTATTTACTTGCGTGGGGTGAAAATAAAGCAGCTATGATTAAAGAATGTGTAGAAGGACCTATCTCCGATACCATTCCTGCATCTTACCTGCAAACTCACAACAATGCCCATGTAGCCCTTGACCTCTCGGCTGCTATGAACTTAACCCGTATCCAACGCCCTTGGCTGGTTACTTCTTGCGAATGGAATGATAAATTAATCCGCAGCGCTATCGTTTGGCTATGCCAGTTGACAGGTAAGCCTATTTTGAAATTAACAAATAAGGATTACAATGAAAACGGTCTGAGCGAACTTCTGGCATTGTATGGTTCGGCATACAATGTGAATATTAAGATATTCAACGATTTGCAACATACTATCACAGGTTGGCCGGGTGGCAAACCGAATGCTGACGATACTTACCGTCCGGAACGTGCCAAACCATATCCGAAACGTGTGATTATCTTCTCTCCGCATCCAGATGATGATGTAATCTCCATGGGTGGAACACTCCGTCGTCTGGTAGAACAGAAACATGAGGTGCACGTAGCTTACGAGACTTCCGGCAATATTGCCGTAGGTGATGAGGAAGTAGTTCGTTTCATGCATTTCATCAACGGATTCAACCAACTCTTCAACAACAGCGAAGACCAGGTTATCAATGAGAAGTATGCAGAAATACGTAACTTCCTGAAAGAAAAGAAAGACGGTGATATGGACAGCCGTGATATACTTACTATCAAAGGCTTGATTCGTCGTGGTGAAGCACGTACCGCTTGTACTTATAACAATATACCACTAGAACGTTGTCACTTCCTCGACTTACCATTCTACGAAACAGGTAAGATTCAGAAGAACCCAATTAGTGAAGCGGATGTGGAAATCGTACGTAACCTGCTTCGTGAAGTGAAACCTCATCAGATTTTTGTAGCCGGTGACCTCGCAGATCCTCACGGAACACACCGTGTATGTACGGACGCCGTATTTGCTGCCGTTGACCTCGAAAAAGAAGAAGGTGCAAAATGGTTGAAAGACTGCCGTATCTGGATGTATCGTGGTGCATGGGCTGAATGGGAAATTGAAAACATTGAAATGGCAGTGCCTATCAGTCCGGAAGAACTTCGTGCAAAACGTAACTCTATCCTGAAACATCAGTCACAAATGGAAAGTGCTCCGTTCCTGGGTAATGACGAACGTTTGTTCTGGCAACGCAGTGAAGACCGTAATCGTGGCACAGCTACTTTGTACGACCAGTTAGGTCTGGCTTCTTACGAAGCTATGGAAGCATTCGTAGAATATATTCCGCTATAAATAGAAAAGCTCTTAATTAAGAGAATATAAAACAATGAAAGAAGAGTGGGAAGTTTCGATACTTCTCACTCTTTTTTGTTTATTTTTGCGGGGAAAACCTAAAAGCATTGAATGATGAAAAAAATAATAGTGTTCTTCATATATCTGACAATGGGGATTAATATTCTTTTTGCCCAAGACATCGAAAGTAATATAAAAGAGCGGCTAACGGATTATTTCAATAAATATACCGCAACTGCCAAAATCAGCACCCCAAAACTGAATAGCTTCGACATTGATTATGACCGCAAAACAATTGCTGTTTATGCCTCTGAAAGCTTTGCCTACCAACCTTTTCGGTCGGAAACCGTAGAGACTATTTATAATCAAGTAAAAGATTTACTTCCCGGTCCGGTTCATTACTACCAGCTCACTATTTATGCAGACGGCAAGCCGATTGAAAATTTAGTGCCCAACCTTTATCGAAACAAGAAAAAAGATAAGGAACGGATGTCTTTGGACATTGATTATAAAGGAGTTCCCTGGGTGAAAAACATCTCACGCCCCAATGAAGTATCACGCGGGTTACAAGACCGCCATATCGCTGTCTGGCAAAGCCACGGTAATTATTTCAAAAACGATAAAAACGAATGGGGCTGGCAACGCCCCCGCTTGTTCTGCACAACAGAAGATCTGTTCACTCAATCTTTTGTTCTTCCTTATGTAATTCCGATGTTGGAAAATGCAGGCGCCGTTGTCTACACGCCTCGCGAACGGGATACGCAAAAGAATGAAATCATTGTGGATAATGATACGCCTAACGCTTCTCTCTATCTGGAGGTAGGCAGTAAAAAAGCTAAATGGGACAGAGCCTCGGTAAGAGGATTCGCCCAAAAGAAAACAATCTACCAAGATGGGGAAAATCCTTTCGCAGACGGTACTTGCCGAATGATCTCCACAGAAAGAAAGAAAAAGAAGAACAAGGACCAAGCTTTTGCCGAATGGGTACCTACCCTGCCGGCAACCGGAACATACGCTGTTTATGTTTCTTATCAGACATTACCCAACAGCGTAAGTGACGCCAAATATCTTGTCTTTCATAATGGAGGGGTTACGGAATTTAAAGTAAACCAAAAGATAGGCGGAGGAACTTGGGTATACCTCGGCACCTTTGAATTTGACAAAGGCAACAACGATTATGGCATGGTGGTATTGAGTAATGAAAGCAGCGAACATGGTGTAGTATGTGCCGATGCGGTGCGTTTCGGTGGAGGAATGGGCAATATTTCCCGCGGAGGAAAGATAAGCGGATTGCCGCGCTATCTGGAAGGGGCACGCTACTCTGCCCAGTGGGCGGGAATGCCTTACGATGTATATGCCGGGCGTAAAGGCGAGAATGATTATGCGGACGATATCAACACACGCTCCAATACAATCAATTATCTATCGGGAGGTTCTGTTTATAATCCTACGCAACCAGGGCTAGGAGTACCATTGGAAATGACAATGGCACTTCACAGTGATGCCGGATGCAGCAAAACGGACGAAATCATCGGTTCGCTCGGCATTTACACTACTGATTTCAATAACGGCAAACTGAATATGGGAACGGACCGGTATGCTTCACGTGATTTGGCGGATATTCTGCTCACACAAATTCAAAAAGATATTCGTTCAAGCTATAATCTCCCTTGGACACGGCGCAGTATGTGGAACCGGAATTATAGCGAGACACGGCTTCCGGCTACGCCTTCCACCATTATCGAGCTGCTTTCACATCAGAACTTTGCCGATATGCAGCTCGGCCATGACCCCAACTTCAAATTCACGGTAGGACGCGCCATTTACAAAGGAATTTTGCAGTTTATTACCAGCCAACATGATAAAGATTATGTGGTACAACCGCTTCCTGTTAGCAACTTTGCTATTCGTTTCGGCAAAAAAAAGAATACGCTGGAACTTTCGTGGAAAGGAGAAGATGACCCGCAGGAGCCTTCAGCACGTCCACGGGAATACATTGTATATACACGCATTGGTTACGGAGGTTTTGACAACGGAACTTTAGTCAGCAAGGCTTCATACACTGTTAAGATAGAGCCGGGACTGGTTTATTCATTCAAAGTAACGGCCGCAAACAGAGGTGGAGAGAGTTTCCCTTCTGAAATACTCTCAGCCTACAAAGCAAAACGTGAACGTGAAAAAGTTTTAATCATCAATGGATTTGATAGGATCAGCGGTCCGGCCGTCATCAATACTCCGGATAAAGCAGGATTCGACTTAGAGCAGGATCCTGGAGTTCCGTATCTGTCGAATTTCTCATTCTGCGGAGTACAAAGCGGATTCGACCGCACACAAGCGGGGAAAGAAGGGAAAGAAAGTTTGGGGCACAGCAGTAGTGAATTGGAAGGAATGAAAATAGCAGGAAATACATTTGATTATCCATTCATTCATGGGAAAGCGATTCAGGCAACCGGAAAATACAGTTTCGTATCATGCAGTGACGAAGCGGTAGAAAACGGAATCGTCACGTTGGAAGATTATCCGATTGTAGATTATATCTTAGGACTTGAGAAAGAGGATGCGTCAGCTAAGGCTTATTACAAAACATTTTCTTCGGCAATGCAACGCATTATCTCCAGTTATTGCCAATCCGGCGGAAATATACTTGTGAGTGGTGCATACGTAGGCAGTGACATGAATGGCACGCAAGGAAACAGGGAATTTACACAAAGAGTTCTGAAATATGGGTATCAAGGTAGTCTGACGGACAAAAATTCTAATCGGATCAACGGACTCGGACGCACAATCAGTATTCCCCGATTGCCCAATGAGAACAACTATGCGATCCCCGCTCCGGATTGCATTGTCCCGGTAGATTCCGCATTTCCGGTATTTACTTATGCGCCTGGCAATCAAAGTGCAGGTATTGCCTATAAAGGAAACTATCGTACCTTCGTACTGGGTTTCCCTTTTGAAAGTATCCTGTCGGAAGCAGACCGTGCAACCGTTATGGCAGGCATATTGGGATTCTTTACTCAAAAATAAGAGTTCATTGCAGGGAAACAAAAAATATCCCTTTTTATAGCCTGTTTTTCATTTTAAATTCTATCTTTGCAAGAAACAATAACTCTTAAAACTAAAGAACAATGTATACTATACAAGCAAATCCCAGCGGTACACGCAGCATAGAGGTATCTACTGAAAATCTAAGAACAATTGAAAAATATTCTCTGTTCCGTCACCTGATTGACAGTACAGGTATTGTAGACGAACCGGTGCTGGACAAACTGAAATTGAATGTCCGCTCTCTTATCGCCAGTCAGGAAGAAGACAGTAAAGATTTGCTGGATCTTTGTATTGATGTGATTTATCACAATAATATGAAAGCGTTCGGCCTGCAACAGCTTATCAAGCTCTATCTGACCTGGCTCTCCAGTCCGGAAGCAGAAGAAGAGGAGGAAGAATGATTACGGTGGATACCCGGGGAACAACGGCATACAGTCCGTTAATTCCCGCAATCAAAGCCATGTGTAACGCTGTTCCCGGCGAAACGCTAGAAATCATCATGAACCATGCCGACGCATTTCAGGATTTAAAAGAATATCTGTCAGAGCAAAGCATCGGCTTTCGTGAGATCTATGACGGCGAACAGTTGACTGTGCAATTTACAATCGCAAAGAAATAACTACAAAGCGATAAAGCATAAAGTTATAAGGTGATAAGAGGCGTGGCTGAACTTTATAGCCCTATCATCTTATAACTTTATAAGTTTATCCGTATCTTTGCGGCATGAAAGATTTTCGACTGACTGACTGGTTACCTACAACAAAAAAAGAAGTAGAACTTCGCGGCTGGAATGAATTGGACGTCATTCTTTTCAGCGGTGATGCATACGTAGACCACCCTTCCTTCGGAGCGGCTGTTATCGGACGTATCCTCGAAGCAGAAGGATTAAAAATTGCTATCGTTCCCCAACCAAACTGGCGCGATGACCTGCGTGACTTCAAGAAATTGGGACGCCCCCGTTTATTTTTCGGCATTTCCGCCGGAAGCATGGATTCAATGGTCAATAAATATACTGCCAACAAACGCTTGCGCAGCGAAGACGCTTATACACCGGACGCCCGCTCGGATATGCGCCCGGAATATCCTTCTATCGTTTATAGCCAAATTCTGAAAAAGCTATATCCCGATGCCCCCGTAATATTAGGAGGTATCGAAGCAAGTATGAGACGCTTGAGCCATTACGATTATTGGCAGGACAAAGTACAAAAAAGCATTTTATGTGACAGTGGCGCAGACTTGCTGATCTATGGTATGGGCGAAAAACCTATTGTAGAATTAATCCGCAAAATGAAAAACTTGCTCCCCACAGAACAAGCCACGTTGACAACCAACGAATTTAAAACGATCGTCGGAACAATTCCTCAAACAGCCTATCTTTGCCGTGCAGCAGAATGGACGGCAGCCGAAGAAGACATTCAACTTTATTCTCACGAAGAATGCCTGGCAGACAAGAAGAAGCAGGCAAGCAACTTCCGGCATATTGAAGAAGAATCCAACAAATATGCAGCTTCACGCATCACACAGGCGGTAGGAAACAAAGTGGTAGTAGTCAATCCTCCATACCCTCCGATGAGTCAGGAAGAACTCGACCATTCGTTCGATTTGCCTTATACCCGGCTGCCTCATCCCAAATACAAAGGGAAGAGAATTCCTGCGTATGATATGATTAAATTCTCCGTCAATATTCACCGGGGCTGTTTCGGTGGCTGCGCATTCTGCACCATCTCGGCACACCAAGGGAAATTCATTGTCAGCCGTAGTAAGGCATCTATATTGAAAGAAGTAAAAGAGGTGATGCAACTACCTGATTTCAAAGGATATTTAAGCGATCTCGGCGGTCCTTCTGCCAATATGTATCAGATGAAAGGAAAAGACGAGGCGATTTGCAAGAAGTGCAAACGCCCCTCATGCATACATCCTAAAGTTTGTCCGAACTTAAATTCAGACCACCGTCCCCTATTGGATATTTATCATGCGGTAGACGCTCTGCCCGGTATTAAGAAATCCTTTATCGGCAGTGGAGTACGCTATGACCTGTTACTACATCAAAGCAAAGATACGGCAACCAATCGCAGTACGGCCGAATATACCCGTGAATTGATAGCCAGTCACGTCAGTGGGCGGTTAAAGGTAGCTCCGGAACATACAAGCGACCGTGTATTGTCCATCATGCGCAAGCCTTCTTTTGAACAGTTTGAAACATTCAAGAAGATATTCGACCGCATCAACCGGGAAGAAAACCTGCGTCAGCAGCTCATTCCCTATTTTATATCTTCACATCCCGGATGCAAAGAAGAAGATATGGCGGAGCTTGCCGTTATCACCAAACGCTTGGACTTCCACTTGGAACAGGTACAGGACTTCACCCCTACTCCTATGACAGTAGCGACTGAGGCTTGGTATACCGGATTTCACCCGTACACACTGGAACCTATCTTCAGTGCTAAAACACAGCGGGAAAAACTTGCCCAACGACAATTCTTCTTCTGGTATAAGCCCGAAGAACGGAAAAACATTATCAATGAGTTGAGACGTATCGGACGTCAGGACCTGATAGATAAATTATATGGAAAGAAGAAATAATTCTTCTTTCCATATAAACAAAAACGATTAAAAGAGTTCCTCATTAACAATATATCATTCTTTCACCGGCAACGCCACAACTTCTTGCAACACACTCACCGCAGTTTCCACATTAGTCACATCTTTTATCAGCATACTTCGCTTGCCGTTCTGTTCACGCAGGTCACAACGGCGGGTATATTTCATCATATAATCTATCACTTTACCGAAAGCCTGACTTTGATAGAACGGACTATCCGGGTTGGAGACAAAGAACAACGTCATCCGACCACCTTTCAGGAAGATCTTCTCCGCTCCCAAGCGTGCTGCTAGACGGCGGAGAGGAACAATACGAAGCAATTCTTCCGTTTCCGGCGGAACAGGTCCGAAACGGTCCTCCAGACGGGAACGGAATGCCTCTACGTCTTTATCCAGCATCAAACCGTCCAATTCACGATAAAGCAACATACGTTCGCTACTGCCCGTCACGTAATTAGCAGGCAATAACAGTTCAAGGTCACTTTCCACCTGACATTCATCCACAAAACCTTCACCGCTAATCTGCCCTTCACCTTTGATTTCATCCGCATACAAATCTGCAAATTCATCATTCTTCAATTCGTGAACAGCTTCGGAAAGAATCTTTTGATACGTTTCATATCCCAGGTCGGCGATAAATCCGCTTTGCTCGGCTCCAAGCAAGTTACCGGCACCGCGAATATCCAAATCCTGCATGGCGATATGGATACCACTGCCCAAATCACTAAAATTCTCAATTGCTTGTAACCGACGGCGTCCCTCTGCTGTCAGGCTACTCAACGGAGGAGCCAACAAATAACAGAACGCTTTCTTATTGCTGCGCCCTACACGGCCACGCATCTGATGAAGGTCACTCAAACCAAAATTCTGCGCCTGATTGATGATGATCGTATTGGCATTCGGAATATCAATGCCACTTTCAATAATAGTAGTTGCAAGGAGTACGTCATAGTCATAGTTGACAAAATCAAAAATGATTTTCTCCAGTTCGGCAGGTTCCATCTGCCCGTGTCCAATTGCCACACGACAGTCAGGGATATGGCGTTCAATCATCGCTTTTAATTCGGGCAGGTTTGCTATCCGGTTGTTGACAAAAAACACCTGTCCGTTACGACTCATTTCAAAGTTGATAGCGTCCGTTATCACTTCTTCATTAAAGGTATGCACTTCGGTCTGAATCGGATAACGGTTAGGCGGCGGTGTAGAGATCACACTCAGGTCTCGCGCACCCATTAATGAGAATTGCAGCGTCCGGGGAATGGGCGTGGCAGTCATAGTCAATGTATCGACATTTACCTTCAACTGACGTAACTTCTCCTTGACGGAAACACCGAATTTCTGTTCCTCATCAACAATCAGTAATCCTAAATCCTTGAACCGGACATCTTTTCCCAAAATACGATGAGTACCGATAAGTATACCGACATCACCTTCCTTCAATTCTTTCAGCACCGCTTTTGCCTGTGCGGCCGTACGTGCACGGCTCAGATATTCCACCCGGCAAGGCAATCCCTTCAAACGTTCGCGGAAGGTCTGGAAATGCTGATAAGCAAGCACCGTGGTCGGCACCAGAACTGCAACCTGCTTATTGTCCGCCACCGCCTTAAAAGCTGCCCGGATAGCCACTTCCGTTTTTCCAAAGCCTACATCCCCACAGACGAGACGGTCCATTGGGCGGTCACTCTCCATATCGGTCTTCACATCGACAGTAGCTTTGCTCTGATCGGGTGTATCTTCATAAATAAAAGACGCTTCCAACTCACGCTGCAAGAAACTGTCGGGACTATAAGAAAAGCCTTTCTCCTGACGACGTTGCGAATACAACTTAATCAAATCGCGGGCAATATCCTTGATTTTGGTTTTTGTACGCTCTTTCAGTTTCTCCCATGCCCCCGTTCCCAACTTATTAAGGCGGGGAGCTTCGCCCTCCTTACCTTTATATTTAGAGACCTTATGCAAAGAATGAATCGAGACAAACACCACATCCTCATTTTGAAAAACCAGTTTCAGAACTTCTTGCGTAGTATCTCCATTCGGAATACGCACCAATCCGGAAAAACGTCCGATACCGTGGTCCGTATGCACCACATAATCACCCGGAGTAAACTGATTCAGTTCTTTCAAGGACAGGGCCACTTTACCTGAACGAGCCTTATCGCTTTTCAGATTATATTTATGGAAACGGTCGAACAACTGGTGATCTGTAAAGAAACAGAGACGCAATGTGTTATCAACAAAACCTTCATGCACAGTACGTTCTACAGGAGTAAATTTGATCTTATCCCCCCGGTCTTCGAAGATTGCCCGGATACGATCCGTCTGCTTCATGCTGTCACTACAAATATAAAGGGTATATCCTTTTTCCAAATACTCCTTGAAAGAGCCGGCTACCAAGTCGAAGTTTTTATGAAAGATAGGCTGTGCGGAAGTATCAAAAGTGACGCTGGCATTCGGAGTACCGGTCGGCTTGTTACCAAACTCCAGCCGGCGGAAATCAAGTGCACGCACGGTAAATTCACTGCCGTCTATCAGTTTGCCTTCCAACGTAATACCGCCATTTTCTTCGACTTCCTGTACGGCTATCGCCTGCGGTGTCAACGCCTCATCGTGCACGACCTGAATCCGTTCACGCAACCAAAGGAAGTCACGCATTGCCAAGGTAGTCTCTTTCGGTATGAAATCCAAAAACGAGGTAGTAACATCTCCCGTCACAGCCAAATCGGGCACGATAGACACTCCTTCTTTCTTCTCCCGAGATAGCTGGGATTCAACCTCAAAGGTACGGATACTCTCTACTTCGTCTCCAAAAAAGTCAATGCGGTAAGGATATTCCGAAGCAAAAGAAAAGACGTCGATGATGCTACCACGAACGGCATACTGCCCCGGCTCATATACATAATCCACATATTCGAAACCATAACTATGCAACACATCCGTGATAAAGGTCGTGTCTACCTTCTCGCCGACATTCAGTTTCAGAGTCTTATCGCTCAATTCTTTACGGGATACGACTTTCTCCGCCAATGCATCCGGATAGGTGACGATGCACAAGCCCTTCTCCCCTTTCTGCAAACGGCTCAATACTTCCGTGCGGAGAATCTCATTTGCCGCATCTTTTTGCCCGTACTTAATGGAACGGCGGAACGAAGAAGGAAAGAAAAGTACAGTTTCTGTCCCCAACACTTGCGTCAAGTCGTGATAAAAATACCCCGCTTCCTCCAGATCGCCCAGAATAAAGACAAAAGGACAACCTCCCTCCTGCACCAATATAGAAGAAAAAAGCGAAGCAGCAGACGCATATAATCCTCCACAAAAAATAGTTTGAACAGAAGTATCCTTCAACAAACGCTTCATCATTGCCATGTTAGGATGGGCAGCATATAGTTGTTGCAACTCAGTTATCGTCATACCTATAAAAATTTCCCCGCAAAAGTACAAAAATAACGCGAGCACCTTGTACATTACCGTTAGAAATTAAAGGCAGTACCGCTTGAATTTAATTCTATTTCCCCATTCGTTTACTTCTCAATATACTATCCTTTATTCGTTTGACAGCTGTTGAGTTTTCGTCTAACAGCTGTCAAACGAAAGTTCAACAACTGTCAAACGCAAACTCAACTATTGTCAGACAAATAGAATCTTGCATAAAAGAACTTAGTCCTTAAGGGCAAAAACATCTAAATACTAGTACTAAAAAGCTAAACTTACCATATACTTCCACGTTAAATTATCCTTAGTCCGTTCGTAACTAAAGGAAAAGAACTACTTTTGTTTCTAAAATTTATAGTATTTATATGCAAATATCGGATAGCATTGTAATTATCCCTACCTATAATGAACGGGAGAACATAGAAAATATCATCCGTGCCGTTTTCGGACTTCCTAAGATATTCCATATTCTGGTAATAGAGGACGGTTCGCCGGACGGAACGGCAAACATCGTCAAGACTTTGCAACAAGAATTTCCCGAACGTCTTTTTATGATTGAACGCAAAGGAAAGTTAGGGCTGGGCACTGCCTATATCGCCGGATTCAAGTGGGCACTGGAACATTCGTACGAATATATTTTTGAAATGGATGCTGATTTCAGTCATAATCCGAATGACTTGCCCCGTCTGTGTCAGGCGTGTGCGGAAGCAGGAGGAGATGTAGCTGTCGGCTCCCGCTACGTCAGCGGAGTGAATGTAGTCAATTGGCCTATGGGCAGAGTACTGATGTCTTATTTCGCATCCAAATACGTGCAGTTCATTACAGGTATTCCTATCCACGATACCACTGCCGGATTTGTTTGTTACCGCCGACAGGTACTCGAAACGATTGATCTAGAACACATTCGTTTTAAGGGATATGCCTTCCAGATCGAAATGAAATTTACCGCTTATAAATGTGGTTTCAAGATTATCGAAGTTCCCGTTATCTTCATCAATCGCGAGTTGGGTACTTCGAAAATGAACAGCAGTATCTTCGGAGAGGCCGTATTCGGAGTGATTAAATTAAAAGTAAATAGTTGGTTCCACAAATTCCCCCAAAAGAAATGAAACGTACACTGATTCAAAATGCCGTTATAGTCAACGAAGGAAGAAAAGTTCTGGGTTCGGTTGTTATCGAAGGCGAGAAGATTGCCGAAATACTGACCGGAGAAGAAAAAACAACTACACCTTGCGATGAAATCATAGACGCAACCGGATGTTATCTTTTGCCGGGCGCAATTGACGAACACGTGCATTTTCGTGACCCGGGACTGACTCATAAAGCGGATATAACTACCGAAAGCCGTGCTGCGGCCGCCGGAGGCGTTACCTCTATCATGGATATGCCGAATACGAATCCGCAGACGACAACGTTAGAGGCTCTGGATGAGAAACTTACTTTATTGGCCGGGAAGTCGGCCGTCAACTATTCCTGTTACTTCGGGGCAACCAACAATAACTACCCGCAGTTTGCCCAACTGGACAAACACCGTGTTTGTGGCGTAAAACTATTTATGGGATCAAGCACAGGCAATATGCTGGTAGACCGCATGGCGAGCCTGCGCAATATATTCGGCGGAACCGATTTACTTATCGCCGCCCATTGTGAGGACCAGGGAATTATCAAAGAAAATACAGACAAATATAAAAAAGCATACGGGGACGATGTGCCTTTGACCCTTCATCCGGTTATCCGTTCGGAAGAAGCTTGTTACCGTTCCTCCGAACTGGCAGTACAACTGGCACGTGAGGCAAATGCCCGCTTGCACATCATGCATATTTCCACAGCCAGAGAACTGGATTTATTTTCCGACGCTCCTTTGATAACGAAGCGAATTACGGCGGAAGCTTGTGTTTCTCACTTACTTTTCACGGAAGATGATTATCAGACTTTAGGCGCACGCATCAAATGTAACCCTGCCATTAAAACAGCCGAAGACCGGAAGGCTTTGCAGGAAGCTGTCAACAGCGGTCTGATCGACGCCATTGCGACCGATCATGCCCCGCATCTGCTAAGCGAAAAAGAGGGAGGCGCTTTGAAAGCGATGTCCGGAATGCCAATGATCCAATTCTCTCTGGCCAGTATGCTGGAACTTGTAGATAAAGGTATCTTCTCTATCGAGAAAATAGTAGAAAAGATGTCTCATGCGCCTGCTCAAATGTATGAAATAAATAATCGCGGATTTATCCATAAAGGTTATCAGGCAGACCTTGTATTAGTACGTCCCAACTCCAAATGGACAGTAACAACGGATTGCATTGTAAGCAAATGCCAATGGAGTCCGCTGGAAGGTCATACCTTCAACTGGAAAGTGGAGAAAACATTTGTGAACGGTCACCTGTTATACGATAACGGAAAAATAGACGAAACTTATCGTGGACAAGAATTAAGATTCAGATAAATATAATTCGTCATCGGCAAACTTATGAGCACTATTCTATCTTATAAAATACATACCGTTACCCCCTACATCAATTGGATTTACTTTTTCCATGCCTGGGGATTCCAACCTCGCTATGCAGCTATCGCCAATATTCATGGTTGCGATGCCTGCCGTGCCATGTGGCTGGCCTCCTTTCCGGTAGAGGAACGTAACAAGGCTTCGGAAGCCATGCAACTGTTCAAGGAGGCAAACCGTATGCTGGATGTACTCGACCGGGACTATGAGGTCAGAACAATCTTCAAGTTGTGTAAGGCAAACTCCGACGGGGATAATCTGGTAATTGAAAAAGCAGAGAATCAGTTCATGGTCTTTCCCTTACTCCGTCAGCAAACACCTAAGAAGGACGGAAGTCCTTTCCTTTGCCTGAGTGACTTCATCCGTCCGCTTTCTTCCGGCATTCCGGATACGTTGGGAGCTTTCGCTTCTTCCATTGACGCAGACATGGAAGGACTATACGAACAGGATCCTTACAAACATTTGCTCGTACAAACCCTTTCTGACCGACTTGCGGAAGCAGCCACAGAAAAAATGCACGAGTATGTGAGAAAAGAAGCGTGGGGATACGCGAAAGACGAAAATTTAGGCATGGCGGACTTATTAGTCGAGAAATATCAAGGCATCCGTCCTGCCGTCGGTTATCCTTCTTTGCCGGATCAGTCCGTCAACTTCCTGCTGGACGAACTGCTGGACATGAAACAGATCGGCATTTCACTGACTGAAAACGGGGCAATGTATCCTCATGCATCGGTGTGCGGCCTGATGTTTGCACATCCTGTATCCGAATATTTTTCTGTCGGAAAGATCGGAGAAGACCAACTCGAAGACTATGCCCGCCGCCGGAGAAGAAGTATTGAAGAAATGCGCAAATTCCTGGCAGCCAATCTGCAATAGCTTGCATCTTCGTGTGATTTTTCTCCTTTTCTCACGACTAACTAACCAGAAAAGCAATCCTAAAATCCATGAGAGAACCAACAACAGAGGCAAACAACCCTATTGAGCAAGAGTTCTTGTCGGTTATACGCGAATATGAGCGGGTAATCTACAAAGTATGCTATCTGTATACTCATCCCAACGCTCCGCTCAACGACCTCTATCAGGATGTAGTACTGAACCTCTGGAAAGCTTATCCTAAATTCAGGAAAGAATGTAAAATATCGACATGGATTTACCGTATCGCCCTGAACACTTGTATCAGTTTTTATCGTAAAGAGAAGAATGTACCGGAAATTATCAGCCTCACCAAAGACATTGACCGGACAATAGAAGCACATGACCCTATCAATGAAATGCTGAAGCAACTCTACCAGATGATTAACCAACTGGGACAACTCGACAAGTCAATCATCCTGCTATACCTTGAAGATAAAAGCTACGAGGAAATAGCGGAAATTACCGGCTTGACGGTGACTAACATAGCTACCAAACTAAGCCGTATCAAAGACAAACTTAAAAGAATGAAAAAGGAGGAATAAGATATATGGAACTGGAAGAACTGAAAAAATCATGGAACGCCCTCGATGAGCACTTAAAGGACAAAGAACTCATCAAAGAAGACGAACTTGAAAGGCTGATAGGACACGCCGACAAAGGTATCCATGCCATTGCCCGCCTGAACATCAGGCTAATCCTGATTTCCCTGCCGATATTAATCTTATTTTTGACGGAAGTGATACTGCACAACAGATTAAACCCGATCTACATCATTATCCTTCTGGCATGGATTCCCGCTCTTTGCTGGGATATCGCCACCACGCGATTTCTTCAACGGACTCAAATAGACGAAATGCCTCTTGTGGAAGTGATTGCCCGTGTCAACCGCATTCATCACTGGACAATCAGAGAACGGCTGATTGCCACCGCTTTCCTCCTGATACTTGCCATTCTTTCTTTCGTCTACTGGCAGATATGGCAATACGGAATAGGTATGATTCTGTTCTTCATCCTGTTGTGGGGAGGAGGTCTTATACTCATTCTATGGATTTATCGCAAGAAATTCCTGAACCGTATCCACGAAATCAAAAAGAATTTAAGTGAATTAAACGAATTAATGTAAATATCCATTATAACTAAAGACACATATGTTGCAACGCTTATTTATATTCCTCCTACTTTTTCTGGTACTTCCGGACCTCTATCTTTACTTGAGATTCATTGTTCGTCTCACCGCAAAATGGTGGTTACGCGTTCTTTACTGGGTACCCAGTTTCTTGCTAACCGCAGGGCTTCTTTACTTGGTTTACTTTGCCAACAATGCTTTTGCGGAACGCCATACACAGGACATCGGGTGGTTCTCTATCATCTTTTTCCTGTTTACAGCTCCCAAACTATTGCTGGTCTTATTTACCGTACTCGGAATCCCTTTTCATAAATGGCTTCGCTGGCCGCGCACACCGTTTATATGCACCGGACTGACACTGGCCGTACTTAGTATTGTTATGATTCTCTACGGCTCTTTTGTCGGACGAACCCGGTTTGAAGTAAAAGAAGTCACTTACACCTCTCCCCGACTCCCGCAGGCTTTCGACGGTTATCGTATTGTACAGTTATCCGACCTTCATATCGGCAGTTGGCAAGGAAACACTCCTGCTATTCGGAAGTTAGTGGATTTAGTGAATGCCCAGCAACCCGACCTGATTGTTTTCACCGGAGATCTGGTAAATCACCGGGCTGTCGAGCTGAATGATTTCCAGGAAATACTAGCCGGCCTGAAAGCCGGAGATGGAGTTTATTCCATACTTGGAAACCATGATTACGGACCTTATTTTCATTGGAAAAGCAAACAAGATCAGGACAATAATCTGATCGAACTTAAACAAAGGCAGGCAGCTATGGGCTGGAAGTTATTAAACAACGAACATACATTTCTGATTCAAGGCAATGACAACATCGCCCTTATCGGAGTAGAAAACCAAGGAGAACCTCCCTTTTCGCAACATGGCGACCTTCCAAAAGCGAAAGCAGGAATCGAAGGAATGTTCAAGCTACTTTTAAGCCATAACCCGACACATTGGAGACGGGAAGTACTTCCGGAATCGGATATAGATTTAATGTTGGCAGGACATACCCACGCCATGCAGTTGCAACTGGGCAATTATTCCCCTTCCGTTTATATTTATCCGGAATGGGGAGGGATGTATTTGGAAGGTACTCGCGGGCTTTACGTCAATGTAGGAATCGGCTACGTGGGATTACCTTTCCGTTTCGGCGCCTGGCCGGAAATCACTGTGCTTACCCTACGACGGTAAGCACGCTCTTTCCATTGACTTTCTTATGCACCTGCACCTGGACGGAGATCCGTTCACTCATTTCCTGTACATGAGAAATTACTCCTATTTTCCTTCCTTGCATCTGTAATTGTTCCAACGCTTCCATAGCTGTCCGCAAGCTATCGGCATCCAAAGAGCCGAATCCCTCGTCAATAAAAAGAGATTCTACTTTCAGGTTGTTGCTCGACAGCGGGGACAGTCCCAGTGCCAATGCCAAAGATATCAGAAACGACTCTCCTCCGGAAAGAGAATATACAGTCCGTATTTCATCACACATATCACAATCAATCACCTGAAGCGCCAAAGTGCCGGGTACTTGCTGCAATTTATAGCGTTTGGATAGATAAGACAAATGCTTGTTGGCATGAAGTAACAATAAATTCAATGTATAGCTTTGTGCTATAACTTTGAACTTTGCTCCGTCGGCACTACCGATCAACTTGTTCAGTTTAGCCCAACGTTCGGCAATCAATTGCTTTTCGGCCAGCTCTTTAGCTATCAGTTCGGCTGTTACTTTATTTTTTGCCTGTTGCAACAGGCGGACTTCGATAGCAGAAAGGCTACGTTCCGTATTTAGATTGTCTTCCTGCTGTTGCTTTATTATTTCGGGAAGTTGTTCGGGAGATTCAATCTTTTTCTGTTGCTCCTGCAATTCCCCGACAGTTGCGGCAATCTGTTTCATTTCCCCTTGTAAACCTAAAAGACGGTTGTGCGAAGTTTCTACTCCCAACCGAGCCCCGTCTAAAGCATGAGTCAGCTCTTTTTCCCTTTTGGCTACAGCGGCTTCCGCTTCATCCGCACTCTTTCCTTTTAATAATTGCGACCGTTCCTGACGAAGTGTATCCAACGCTTTCTCTACTACTTCAAAGCGTTTCTGTTCGGCAGAAGCAGCGTTTTGTAATAGTGCCAACTGTTCTTTAGCGGACGAAACTTGCTGCATAGTCAAACGACATTGGGAAACATTTTCACGCAAAGCCTCACAATGGACACGTATCTTCTTTATCGTCTCATCATTTTGTTGCCACTCCGTATAGAGACTACTATACTCCTGAATACGTTTTGCCAATTCCTGTAAACGGTTCTGTATCTGTTCTTCGTTTCCTGCATGAATTTCTTCTTTCTGCCATATGGATAACTGTTCTTTGATCTGTCCGGCAACAGTTTTTTGATGCGCCAGATCACGTTGCAGGGCTATATGCTGATTATTTGTTTGCTGACAGGCAATCACCACCGTATTATACTCCTGCTCTATATTTCGGAAAAGAATATCCACTACTTCCTGTTCCCGGTGATAAGGATGTGACGTACTGCCGCAAACCGGACAAGCTTCTCCTTCCTGTAACTGTTGACGCAATGCTTTCACGTCTTTTCCCACTGCCATACGGGCATTTTCATAAAGACGCTGAATCGTTTTTCGTGTCGCTTCCTGTTCTGTTAACTGCGTCGAACAATCAACCGTTTCTTTCTCCAGTCTTACTATTTCTGTTTTCACTTTCTCCTGCGACTCAGTCAACTGCCGGACATTCTGTTGGCGAACCAGTTCTTTTTGTAGTTTCTTCTGTTCTTCGTCTAATGATACATAATCAAAAGCATTTAGCCGGACCAGTCGTTCCCCATTGGCTTTTATGGCGGCTTTCAGTTTATCTTCTTCCTGCTGTAGAATATCCTCTACTTGTTCAAGCGGCAACGACTCCGTTTCCGTATTCGTCAACAAACGATTTAATGAACGATAAGCTCCCTGCAACTGTTTCGTTGCCATCCGCATCTTCTTTTCCTGCTCCGCCACCTGCCCGCAAGCTGTTTCCAATATCTGCCGCAACTGATTATAGCCTTCCTGTTGAGACTGTATCTGCACATCCAACTGACGGGCTTTCTTCAAATCCGGTTGTATAGCTTCCCATTGTGCATTGAAACGTACCAACCCTTCTTCCTGTGAAGCCAGTGTTTCCTGCAGGAGTCTCAACTTTGCCTCTTCGCCTTGTTCTTCCTGTTGCTTCTTTTTCCAAAGTTCCTCCTGCATCTTTAACGAACGGACAATGTTCAACCGGGCATTCTGTTCCGCCAGTAATTGAATCCCCACTGCACGTTTCGCAATCAGCAATTCTTTCTCTTTCTGTAAAGCAAGAAGTTCTTCCTCCGGCAAGAGGTCGATTACACTCATTCTATTTTGAATCGTAGTCACTTCTTCCTGTACCAACTTATTTCGTAAAAAAACTTCCTGAGAAATACGGGAATAAACACCGGTTCCCGTCAATTTTTCAAGCAGTTCGGCTTTTGCGGCTCCCTTCGATTTCAAGAATGTAGAAAAATCATTTTGAGCCAATAAGACAGTCCGGGTAAACTGCTCATACGTCAAACCCACCAATTCTGTCAGTTGAGCCAGCAGTTCCTTTTTGGTTCCTTGAAACTCTTTCCCTGTATCCAGCTCTTTCACATCCATCGTTTGTGGTTGCAAGGAACCGCTCACCTTATTTCTTGTCCGTCTCACCGACCAGCGAGAACGGTATCTATGACCATCGACTCCTAAGAAATCAACCTCTGCATATCCGTCGGTCGTACCACGACGAAGCAGATTCCTTACATCCGACTGATTAATCTGATTATCTCCTACATCCGCCAAATTTATACTTTCTACCGAATTTGCAAAACGAGGTGCTTTATCATACAATGCCAGACACAATGCATCTAATAAAGTAGATTTGCCAGCTCCCGTAGCACCTGAAATCGCAAATATTCCTGCCGAGTTCAACGGCTCCATTGCAAAATCAACTTCTACCGCTCCTTCTATCGAAGTAAGATTTTTCAATCGTATCGCTAATATCTTCATTCTTCCTCCTCTTTACGTGTAGCAGCCAGATAGGCTTCCTGAAACAAGTCCGTCAACTCCTCAGGCATTTCCACCTGATAAATCTTTTCAAATGCAGATTGAGCGATCTGCAACGGAGACATTTCCTGTAATCCTCTTTTCCAATTCTCATTTTCCTTCTCTGCATTTCCCGTTTCATTACGATAAGTAGAGACAATACGCGCCAACCGATAATTTTTATCAGCCAATGCTTCCTCAACTTCCTGCCGGAGCATTGGCTCCGGTTCATCCAACAACACTTTTACCTCCAGATAAGGTGCTGCTCCTTCCGTTACCGGCAACTCTTTCAAGATTTCCAACACAATTTCCGGAGACGCAGGTTCTCCATTCGGCACGCTCATCAAAGGTATTAACCTCGGGCATTCCACCCGCATTATATCTACCGCACACCCTCCGTCGAAAGTCACTTCCACGACCCCGTGATGATAATGCTTCTCTGCAAAAGACATCGGAATGGGACTTCCGGCATATCTCACATTCTCCCTGCCGGATACGCGTTGCGCCTTATGAATATGACCAAGAGCCGTATAAGCAATTTGTTCGGAAAATGCATCAGGTGACACACATTCCAAACCACCAATCACTGTACGTTCGCTATAATCTTTCTCCGCAATCTCCGAACCGATAGCCTGTAAATGGCCGATAGCAAGTATAGATTGATTCTCTTTCCGTCGCTTCCATAGCCTTTGCAAAAGCTGCGTATAAAGCTCCCGGACTCCCTCCGCATACGGATTACCTTCTGTCGGGACTGTCGGATAATCTCCCTGCCGCAAAAAAGGAACTGCCATACAAAGCAATTCCACCTCCCCGTCACGGTTCTTTAACTCAACCGTCAAATGATCGTAATCAATTTCCCCATCGTCCGACTTGCGTACTACCCCCCGAACCTCCGTCCGCATCGCTTGCAGCAAGGGTAAAGGAGCTTCCAACCGCGCCGCAGAGTCATGATTGCCGGCAACAATCACAATCTGAAGAGTGGGATTCTCCGCCGTCACTCGATAAATAAAATGATAATACAGGCTTTGAGACGCAGCAGAAGGATTGGAAACATCAAAAACGTCTCCGGCTATAATCAGTGCATCAATCTCCCTTTCACGAATTTCTCCGGCCAGCCAGTTCAAAAAGACTTCATGTTCACCGGCACGGTCATACCCGAAGAAAGTTTGCCCCAAATGCCAGTCGGCAGTATGTAATATACGTATCATATTTTTGTAACTATCTCATATAATAAGATACAAAAATAGTACAATCAAAAAGATTATATCGTATCCACCTCTCTTTTTTACCAAATAATCATGTATATTTGCAGGATAAAAATCCAACCCTATGAAGATACTGTATTATATTTATCAAATTTGTATTGCTTTGCCTATTTTATTGGTATTGACTATCCTCACGGCAATCGTCACTATCGTAGGTTCTCTCGTGGGAGGAGCTCACTTTTGGGGATATTATCCAGGAAAAATATGGTCACAATTAATTTGTCTTTTTCTATTAATTCCTGTAAAGATTCGTGGACGTGAAAAGTTACACGGCAAGACATCCTATATTTTCGTACCTAATCATCAGGGTTCATTCGATATATTCCTTATTTACGGTTTCATCGGAAGAAACTTCAAGTGGATGATGAAAAAAAGTCTGCGTAAACTACCGTTTGTAGGAAAAGCCTGTGAAAGCGCGGGACATATCTTCGTAGACCGTTCGGGACCGAAAAAAGTGTTGGAGACCATTCAACAGGCTAAAGCCTCGTTGAAAGACGGTGTTTCTCTGGTTGTTTTCCCCGAAGGAGCACGTACTTTCACAGGACACATGGGATATTTCAAGAAGGGAGCTTTTCAGTTAGCGGATGATTTACAACTAGCTGTTGTACCTGTCACCATTGACGGTTCGTTTGAAATCCTGCCACGTACCGGAAAATGGATACACCGCCATCGCATGATCCTGACAATTCACGATCCTATTCCTCCCAAAGGAAAAGGAATGGAGAATATCAAAGCTACTATGGCCGAAGCCTATACTGCCGTAGAGAGTGCACTTCCGGAGAAATATAAAGGAATGGTAAAAAACGAAGACCAAGACCGATAATATATGTATTATATGTGGGCAGACTCCAGCATTACTCTACCATGATACAAGGCTGTATCGCGGGCTACGTATTCATCAACTTTTCTATTTCAGAAAAAGTCGTATTAAAATCACCCGGATCTCCCTGACAAGAAACCGATAACACAGAAATAAAAAAGAAAGCGGCGAATACACTAACAGTCGTTTTCATTTTATCTGGAGCTTTTGCACAAATATACGAAGAACTCGCAAAAAAACGGCAAAATTTGGATAAATAAAGTAAGTGTTTGGTATT